>OHTG01000832.1_pt1 | contig 17123 bp, 13 predicted proteins | sample 1578761 | NCBI WGS metagenome assembly OHTG01 (sample SAMEA3879536, study PRJEB24766) | human gut metagenome | biome: human-associated habitat; feature: feces | place: USA | collected 1985/1987
CGGCACCGGCGGCAACCAATGCGTCCACACGCTGCATGGAGTCGGCTGTCACACCCACACCGGCAGCCACGCGCAGGCGGCCCAGATGGTCCTTGCAGGCGAAAGGTTTGTCCTTTGCCTTGGTGATATCCTTGTATGTCACAAGCCCCACGAGGTGGCCCTGCTGGTCAACCACGGGGAGTTTCTCTATTTTATGGCGTTGCAGAATTTCGGCTGCCTCCTCCAGGTTTGTGCTCTGCGAGGTGGTGACGATGTTTTCGGAGGTCATTACCTCGTCGACGGGGCGGTTGAGGTCGCGCTCGAAACGGAGGTCGCGGTTGGTGACGATGCCCACGAGGATGTTGTCGGCGTCGACCACGGGGATACCGCCGATGTGGTATTCCTCCATCATTTTCAGGGCGTCGCCCACTGTGGAGCCGCGCTGGATGGTTACGGGGTCATAGATCATGCCGTTTTCGGCGCGTTTCACGGCGTGCACCTGACGGGCCTGCTCCTCGATCGACATGTTTTTGTGAATAACCCCTATACCACCTTCACGGGCGATGGCTATGGCCATCTTTGCCTCGGTCACGGTGTCCATTGCGGCCGAAACGATGGGCACGTTCAGTTTGATACGGCGCGAGAAGCGGGTGCTGAGGTCGACTTCGCGCGGAAGCACATCTGAGTAAGCGGGAATGAGGAGGACGTCGTCGAATGTGAGGCCGTCCATCTTAACCCTGTCTGCAATAAATGATGACATATCGAAATCTTGTTTAGAGTCTACTATATTGCATGCAAAGATACGCAAATTCGCTGAAAAAGCTGTAAAAATTGTCGGATTTTGTAAAATTTCTGGCACTAATGCCGTTGATTTTAAATTTTAACAACGCATGTGCGGCCGAAGTGAAAAAAAATGTGTATTTTCGCAGGTAATTTTGCTTTTCGGGATCGCTGCATCAGAGCGCAGCCATGCAACGAAAAAGCTCTGGAATGTTTTTTTTGAGCATTAAGGATGCGGGTGTGGTTGCCCCGGATTTGAAAACACAGTGAAAAAAATAGGTATTAATTCATACATATCAAAAATGATCAGACAACTGTTAAAAGGCGCTTGTTGTGTGGCCGCACTGCTTGCAGTCAGTGCATGCAGCGACACATTCGACCCCTCCGGTGATTCGGGCGACGGCGGCCGCATGCTGCTCAACGTCGGGGTTGACCGCGACGTGAAGGCGCCGCAGAAACTTTCCGGCCGGTCGGCCGCCTCGCGTGTAGCCACCGAGGCAGACCATATCGATGCCGGTGACCTGACTTTGAAAATGACCTCTCATCTCAGCGGAAAGGTGTTCACCTACAAACTCGCTGATTTTGATCCCACCACCACGTTCCCCATCGGCCGTTACACCATCGATGCTTACTACGGCGAGGAGGGGAAGGAGGATTTTGCCGCACCTTATTATAAAGGTTCGACCGAGGTGGTGCTCCATGAGAACGAGGCAACACCCGTGTCGCTTACGGCCACGCTGGCCAACTCGATGGTGAGCATCGTCTACGGCGAGGATTTCAAGAACTATTTCCCCTCCTATTCGGTGGAGATTGCCACCTCGAAGGGTAATTCCATCATCCACACCGCCGGCGAGGAACGCGCCGCCTACGTTGAGCCGGGTCTCATAACCATCTACGCCGATGTGACCAAGCCCAACGGTGTGAAGGGCAAGCTCAAGGCCGCCGAATTCACTGCCGAGGCCCGCAACCACTATGTGGTGACTATGGGGCTGGGAGCCGAATCGGGCGGTTCGGCCATTACGGTGACATTCAACTCCGAACTTGTGGAGGAAACGGTGGAGATCGATGTTTCCGACCAGATTCTTCTTGCCCCCGCGCCCACGCTCTCGGCCGTAGGTTTCACCCCCGGCGAGGAGATCACCATAGTGGAGGGTACCACCACCTCCGGGCCGCTGCGCGTGGTGGCCACAGCAATTGCCGGCGTGGCCTCCGGGCAGCTCACCACTCAGGGCGCGTCGCTCATCACCCAGGGATGGCCGCCGGTGGTCAACTTCCCGGCCGATGCCGAGAACCTGGCAAAAATCGAGGAGTTCGGCATCCGTCCGCAGGGATTCCGCGGCACAACCACGCAGATGGCGCTCGTGGACTTCCGCGAGGGGCTGAGCAAACTCACATACAACGCTTCCAGCGACAACCGCACCACATTCACCCTCACCGTTACCGACAAATATAACAAGGTGTCGGAGCCGATGTCGTTCACCGTCGTAGTGCAGAAGCTCACGCTGGCTGTGGAGAAGGTTTATACACCTGCCGTCAACGAGGAGTCGATGGTAGTCGACATGCTGTTCAACAACGAGGACCTGCGCGACTTTGTGCGCTTCGAGGTTATGGACAACAACGGTGCATATCAGCGCGTGGTGCATGAACGCCTGGAGCATGTGCCCGGCTCAAACAAGTATAAGGTTCGTCTGCCCATTCCGCGCAGCGCCAACGATGTGGTGTTCCGCGCAGTGGTGCTCGGCAACAACTCCCTGTCGCTCGCTCCCGTCACCGTGGTCCGCACCGGCGTGGCAATCTCGTATAACGAATCCGATGTGTTCGCCACCCATGCAACGATGCGTATCCTTGGCAACCATGCCTCAGAATATATCCGTTTTGCAAAATGGTTCCTCTCGACCGACGGCACCAACTACACTCAGGTGTCGAGCGACAAGCTTGCCAACAGTGATGGCGGTGAGAAAATCAGCGGTCTCACTCCCGGCACCAAGTATTATGTGAAAGCCGAGGCCAATGGCGGCCAGTCGGAACCTGTGACATTCACTACAGAAGCACCAAATCAGTTACCCAACGGCGACATGGAGCAGTGGAGCAGAACAGAGGGCGGCACAAGATATTGGTGGGTGAGCTATCCGTTCGCAGCAGGCGATGCCGCTCCCGTATGGAATACACTGAACCAATTGACCACTTCAGAAGGCGGCTCATCAACCTCGTGGACTGACCGAAACGGTTGTGCGTATAGCGCGATTTCAGGTACAATAGATACCACAGACAAACATGGCGGCAGCTATGCGGCTCTTATCCGTACCGTCGGTTGGGGTGGAGGCAATTCCGCGCATAGTGTAGCTTGGGAAACTAAAATGGGTACTTGTGAAAATGTTACTGCCGGTGAGCTTTATCTTGGGACGTATTCAAATGGTGCGCATTATGGAACTGCTTTTGCAGTCCGTCCTACGTCGCTTTCATTCTGGTATAAATATGCTCCAAAGAATGCAAGTGATCAGGCTTTGGCCAAAGTAGTCATTCGCGATGCTTCCAAAAATATACTCGCCTCCAATGAATTTACTATCAGTAAGACTGATTCCTATACTGAAAAAACTCTTGAACTAACCTATTCAGTGCCGTGCGCGAAGGCCGCGTCTATCGAGGTTATATTCAAATCGTCAATCAATGATGTCAACAGTCAGAAAAATACTGACTGGCTTACACCTCCTAAATCATTGAATCTTTCCGACGGCACGTACATGGGTTCGCAGCTGTATATCGACGATGTGACACTTAATTACGATTGATTTGCAACTCCACAATATAGATTGAAAATATGAAATTTAAAAGCATATCCATATTAGCGTGGGCGGCCGCGGCGGCTGCTTTCACAGGGTGCTCGGACAACTGGGTGCCTGAGGTGGAGGGCGCAGGTGAAGGGCGTCTCAACACCCAATCCATATTAGCCGAGGTCAACACCGTTGAGGATGAGAAGGAGGATGAGGATGTCACGAAAAAGGCGCCTTCGCGTTCGTCGATCGACCTCTCTCCGTTCCTTGTCGATGTGGTCCGCACATCCGACAATGCCAACGTGGCATCGTGGACCTATGCCACCATGCCTCAGCTCCCCACATTCGCCGTAGGAAGCTACGAAGTGCAGGTGCGTTCGCGCGTGCTGAAGGATGCCGAATGGTCGGCACCGTATTATCTCGGTTCGCAGACATTCGATATACGCAACGGAGAGGTGACTGACGTGGGTCCCATTGTCTGCAAGCTCGCCAATGTGCGTGTCACCATCGACTACGGGCCGAAACTTCTCGCAGCCACGGGAGGCGAGGGCTTCACCATCACCGTCACATCCACTCCCGGGGTCTACCTGCAGTACACCGGCAAGGAGACACGTCCGGGCTATTTCGCATACAACGGACAGACCACTATGGTGGCCCGTTTCCAGGGCCGCGTGAACGGCGTGAACGAGGATTTCTCGCACGTGCTCGAGAACATTGCCCCCGGTCAGCACCGCAAGCTCACATTCCGCCTCAACTACAATCCAAACACTCCTGATGATGAGGTGGGAACTGTCGACGGTCAGGGCATCGTGGTGAGCTGCAGCACCAAGACCGTTAGCGTTGACGGCAGCGTGATTCAGGAGGAGGACATTCAGGAATCCGGCGACCGTCCCAACCAGGAGGAGAAACCGAAACCCGAAGACCCTGATCCTCAGCCCGGCGACGAGGATAAAATTACCTTTACCAGCGAGACACTCGCCAACGACAACGGCAACGGCAATGTGCTTGACGATACTCCCAACAATGCAGATGACTTCGGCGAAGGGAAAAAAGAAGCCAAGATTCACATCCACTCGGAAGCCCCGATTGCATCGCTGAATGTGAAAATTGAATCGAACTTTCTGACCGAAAGCATGCTTTCAGGTGTTGGTCTGACTTCGGAATTTGACCTCGCGAATCCAGTGAAGGACGGCAAAGACTATACCGAGGGACTTAAAGGTCTCGGCTTTAAAGTAGGCGACGAGGTGAAGGGTGAAACTGAACTCGATTTCGATATCACCACGTTTATGCCGCTGATATTCGAGGCCGGCGACCACAAGTTCATAATAACGGTGAAGGATGAGAACGGTGTGAGCAAAACACTTTCCCTCCTTATCCGGAAATCCTAAAAACTGCCGATTGAAATGAAAAAGATAAAAAATATTTTCGCTCCGGCAGCATTGTTCGCTGCATCGCTTATGGCGTTGTGCAGCTGCTCGGACGAAATCCCCTACGACACCGGCGACGGCGAGGGGCGTCTGATAATAAAGACATCCATCAGCAATGATGTGAAAGGTTCGGTGTCGCGCGGCTCGCGTGCCGGTGTAACCGATGATGAGCTGGCCGCCAAGACCCTCATATGGATCTCGAACTCCAAGGGCGTGGTGCGCAAGTACAACGGCATCGGCGAGGTGCCCGCACAGGGTGTGTGGCTGCTTTCCGACAACTACGTGGCCGAGGCATGGACCGGCGACTCGGTTCCCGCCTCGTTCGAGGACAAGCATTTCAAAGCCCGCGAGGAGTTTGCCATCGGGAGCGGAGAAACACGTCAGCTCAACCTCGAGTGCAAGATCGCCAACGTGGTTGTGGTTGTGGACTATGACGAATCGGTGCGCGACCTGGTGTCGGAATGCGTATTCGAGGCCGGACACAAGGCCGGCAAGCTAACCTACGAAGGTCTTGAGGCATCCGGCAAGCCCGGCTACTTCATGATGCCGTCGTTCGATAAAAACATCTCCTACACCTTTACCGCCAAGAACAACCTCAACGACGGCGCAGTGACAAAGCATGGCGCCATCGAGAATGCCAAGCCCGGACATAAGTACACCGTGCATATCAGTCAGGGCGACCCGAGCGTATCGGAATTCGGTGCCGCGCTTTTCGATATCGAGGTGGATGAAACCGAGATTGAAGTTGCCGAGGTGATTGAAATACAGATGGAGCCGGTGATTACCGGGCTTACCCATGATATATCCCAGCCCATTGTGAGCACCGGCGGAGCCTTCGACGAATGCCGCCTGTGGGTGCAGAGCACATCGCACATCGAATATGTAGAGGTGGAATGCCCGGCATTCACGGCTTATCTTGGAGAGGGACAGACCAAATTCGGTGTGCTCAGCATGTCCGACGAAGTAAGGCAGAAACTCGAGGGATATGGCTTCTCCTACAGTCTCATAACCCATAAGAATGATCCCGATAATCCTCAGTTTGAGGAGATGAAGCTCCGTTTCAACGAAAACTTCCTCAGCATCTTCGCCGAGGGTGAGCATACAGTGACCATCACCGTGCACGATGCCAACAATCTCACCGGAGTGGCGCACGTGACATTCACCAGCGCCAAGATGCAGCTCGACCCGCTGCCGTCGGCATCTCCCGCCGTGTGGGCCGACCGCGTCACGCTGACGGCCACCATCCTCAATCCGGATGCCACCAATGCGGCCATTGAATGGCGCCGCCTGGGCTCGCAGCAATGGAACCGGGCCACCCCGGCTGCCGCTCCCGGCGCCCGCGCCGAGGCAGGCACCACAATCACTGCCACAGTGACCGGCCTGACCGCAGGCACAACCTATGAGTATCGTGCCGTGTGCGACGGCTATGAATCCAAGCCCTACACATTCTCCACCGAGGCGGCCGCCCAGCTGCCCAACGCCGGATTCGAGGAGTGGAATACGAGCGGCAAGGCATATCTGGTGTATGCTTCGGATGGCACTATGTTCTGGGACAGCGGTAACCACGGATCCTCAACGATGAACAAGAACGTGACAGTTCCCGCCACCGACAAGAAACATTCCGGCACTTACTCGGCCAAGCTGGAAAGCCAGTTTGTAGGCATCGGCTCAATCGGAAAATTTGCCGCAGGCAACCTCTTTGTCGGTAAATATCTGGCCACGCAGGGCACAGACGGCGTTCTCGGCTGGGGACGTCCGTTCACCTCACGCCCCAAAGCTCTCCCCGGCTGCCATAACGGACGTGGCAAGTAATGCTCCTGCTGAATATGTGAAAGGGGAAATGGACCGTGGCATTGTATATATCGCAATAGTCGATAATACAAAGACCGCCTACAACAGCGAAAGCTGGCCCTGTGTAGTTGAGACCAAGACAACAAAACTTTTCGATAAGAATGATGCCAACGTGATTGCCTATGGCGAGAAGGTGTTTGAAGGCGCAACCGCCGGAAGCGACATGGTGCCGTTCGAGATAACTCTCGACTACCGTACCGAGGATGTGAAGGCCTGCAACATCATCCTCACCATCTCGGCCTCGAAGGGTGGCGACTACTTCACCGGAGGCCCCTCGGTGATGTACGTCGACGACCTCGAACTCGTCTACTGATATCCCTGCTGCTAATCTCCGCCGCTAACTGCCGGCAGAACATTTACCGAATTGCAGGGACATTATGCCTTGGGCATAATGTCCCTGCTTTTTGTGAATATCCCACGCACTGCGCCGGCGCTTCGTAATGGGATAAGCATAGCACCATAGTCCTTAACACAGTGGCATTGCACGGTCTGTGTATCCGTGTGCTTGTAGGGTCGCGACCTGTCGCGACTGCAGGCGGGATGTAGCAGAGGGGCCGTATGTACGGTGTGTCACACAGGGTTGCAGTCGCGACAGGTCGCGACCCTACAATTCGGTGAATGTGATTTCGGTTTGCAAGAAACAAATGCACGGATTTTCGGTTTGTCTCCAAAATCCGCCGGATTTTCGGGGCGTTCCGTTGTGGGATATATGAAACAATGCCGCATCGCTGCGGAGGGCGATGCGGCTTGTTCTGTTTTATGATAGTTGTTGTGTTGTTACGTGTCGGCACCGGGGCGCGATACGTTGCTTTTTATGGTATGTCGGTGGAGGGAGGAGGTGGGTGGCATCAGGCGTTCTTGCGCTTTTCGAGCTGGCGCTCCAGAGCCTCGAGGCAGAGGTCGATGGCTTCCTCGAAGGAGTCGGCCACCTTGGTGGCCACCATCTCGCCTTGCGGCATTGTGACTTTCACCACGGCCTCCTTGTTCATTGCCGTTTCAGGCTTAACCACCGACAGCTTTGCATCGAAGGTGGTGATTGCGGCGTTATGGCGTGCCAGACGTTCAGCTTTCTTGTTGATGAAGGCAACGAGCTTTTCGGTTGCATCGAAATGGATGGCTTGAATTCTTACGTCCATAATCTAAAATCCTCCTTGATTTTGTTTTGCGCGCGGATGCGCGAGTTGGTAATTTTGTTTAAGTTCGCGGTAGGTTATATGTGTATAGACCTGTGTGGTTTCCAATGATTCGTGCCCCAGAAGCTGCTGCACGCTGCGGAGGTCGGCTCCGTTGTTTAGCATGTCGGATGCGAATGAGTGTCGCAGCGTGTGTGGCGACATTCGGGTGGCGTGTGTATGTCCTGTCAGTGCGTTCTTCACGAGCCGGCGCACCAGCACGGGGTAGAGCGGCTTGCCGTCGGGCAGCACGAACAGCCTCCCTTCGGGCGATGGGTCGGCCGATGTGTCGCGCAGCTGCCTGTAGCTCTCTACGGCCTGCGCGAGTTCGGTGCCGAAAGGGATTATTCTTTCTTTATTACGCTTTCCGAGCACTTTTAGTTCGCCGCCCCGGGTGTCCACATCGGCGTCTTTGAGGCCGATAAGTTCGCTCAGACGCATGCCTGTGGAGTAGAACATCAACACGATCAGATGGTTGCGGCAGGCTTCGAAGTCGGTGTGCGCATGAGGATGCTGCTCCATGTCGGCAATGGTCTCTGCCATTTCGGCCTGGCGGACAAACACCGGGAGCTTGCGTGGAGTTTTTGAAAGCGGCACTTCGGCTGCGGGGTTGTAGGTCATGGCGCCAGTGCGCATCAGATAGCGGAACAGGGCGCTGAGCGACGAGCGTTTACGTTTGATTGACCGCTGGCTCACCCCGTTCTCGCTCAGCGACAGAATCCACTGGCGGATGTCGGCCTGACGGCAGGTCTCGGGCTGGAACTCGTCGGGCTTGCCGCCTGTGACGTGGCTGGCGAACTGCTCAATGTCGTTGGCATACGCCAAAACGGTGTGAGCCGAACGATTCAGCTCACACCGCAGATATGTCAAAAATGAATTTATCAACATTGGCGCTTCGTGATGGCGGTTAGGTTTGCCTGATGGCGGTGCATCCGGCGGATGGGGTCACAGCTTGTGGCCGATTCACGAAGTTATAGCAATCTTTTTTTATTTGCAAGTCAAAGCAAACAAAATTTTAGTTGCCGCCATGAAAAAACAGCAAATTGTCAGTGCGGAAATTATTCCTCAACCATGCGGAGCTTCTGCACGTAAACCGCTTTCATCATTTTCTTGCGGTTTGTGACAGAGGGCTTTTCGAATGCCTGACGGCTGCGGAGTTCTTTTACGATACCGGTTTTTTCGAATTTGCGTTTGAATTTTTTGAGAGCTTTTTCGATGTTGTCGCCTTCTTTAACTTGTACGATAATCATTTTTGTTGAGTCTTGTTATGTCGTTTTTGTTTTTAAATTTCTATGGCAAATCAGGCCGGCCAAATGCGTTTAAGGCTTTAGGACAAAGCCTTAACGCCAGATGCGGGCTTCGCAACCTGAGATGTTGCAGCTTTAACAGCCTGCCTTTCCGGACTTTTGCGGGGCAAAATTACTGATATTTTTTCGATTGCGCAAATTTTTTGCCGCCGATTCTCCCCACGTCCCTCAATTTTAACCTGCAATTTTAACATGTGGGAAGGTGTCAGCAGATTTTGAATGTTCTCTTGACAGTATTTCCGTCAGCCTGTGCATTCACCTTTTCCGTTGGAATCGCCTTTTCCGTTGGAATCGCCGAAGGCGATGGGCTGTGGTTAACCCCATGAAAGCGAAGCGCATCATGGGGTGCTGGAGAACGGATGGAGTGCACCTCGGAGAGGTCGCGGCTGTGAAATCCCCCTGTTAGCAACATTATTCCACATTTTCCCATCTATCCACGGCCGCTACCTCTTCGAGGTGCGTCGTTCACTCCACCCTATTCACCCCATGATGCGCTGCGCTTTCATGGGGTTAACCACGGCCCATCGCCTCTGGCGATAGTGTGAAGGGCGCCTATAATAAATGGAAAATCCGGAAAGATTCTTCGTTTATGAAGCGTATTGCCGGTATCCGCCGGGTAGCTGCGGCCCTTTAACGTTGGCGGCAGGGTTGATGCAGTAAATTGCGCCGGAAGTTGACTGTCTAAATATGATTGAAGGTGCGAGGAGAAAGATATTTTTGCTGAAATGTTGCCGGTTACGCAAAAAAGATGTACCTTTGCGGCTGCAAACCGGCAACGCGCAGGTCCCGGCTCGTCAAAAAGCTGCAGCGGCCGCGAGGCAGCCAGGTTTGACCGTGATTAAATTTTTTCTTTTTTTACCTCTTAAAAATCTCTGAAAGAATGCATTTAAATTCTGACGAAAAAGTAGAGATCTTCGAGAAATACGGTAAGGGCAAGACTGACACTGGCTCTCCTGAAGCCCAGATTGCATTATTCTCGGTCCGTATCGCTCATTTGACTCAGCACCTGAAGTCAAATCACAAAGATCATACAACTGCACGTGCCCTGAAAGCTCTGGTTGGTAAGCGCCGCCGTCTGCTTGATTATCTGATCAAGAAGGACATCACCCGCTACCGTGCCATCATCGCCCAGAAAGAGCTCGGCATCCGTAAATAAATCCGCAGGGAGCGCCAGCCGCTCCTATTCCGGATTTTCGGAACTTACAATGCACCGGCATCATTCCGCATCAGGATTGTGCCGGTGCATTATTTTTTTTTGCATGCTGCAACCTTTCGGCCGCAACGTGCATCTAATATACAAAAACCGATATTTGAACATGAAAAAGACAATGCAAAGACTCGGCGTTGCGGCCATGGTGGCCGTGATGGCAGTGATGGGTACGGGATGTGTCTACAGCGGCGCACTCACCCTGAGTGAACAGGACAAGAAGGTGGTGAGCAAGACTATTCCCGTCAAACAGTTCGACCATCTTGACGTGGCCACAGGCATAAACGTGACTTACACCCCCGGTGCGACACGCGAAATGAAGGTGACGGCTCCGGCCTGCCTGATGGAGCGGCTCGAGGTGAAACAGAAGGGTGGGGAACTCAAACTTATACTCAAATCGCGAGAACATCAGGACGCATCGTTTTCCGATCTGTTGCGTAAACTCAAATCGGAGGATGGAGTGAAAGTGCAGCTTTCCTCACCCTCGCTTAAGGAGATTGAGACTTCGAGCGGCGCTTCGGTCAAGGCTGTGTCGCTCCCGAATGTCTACGAACTTGAGTTCTCCGCATCAAGCGGAAGCGAGATTGAGGTCGGCAGTCTTGAGGCCGGAAAATTCGAGGCCGATGCCTCGAGCGGAGCGGTTATCAAGGTGAAGGCCGCCAGAGTAAACGATATGGTTGCCGACGCATCGAGTGGCGCAGAGATAAAGATAAGCGGCATCAAGGCCGTGAAAGTGGAGGCCGATGCCTCGAGCGGAGCTGAGATAGAGCTTGCCGGTGAGGCTCAGGATGTGGATTTCGAAGCGTCGAGCGGAGCGTCGGTCAACGCCCGGGATCTGAAAGCCGGGACGGCGTCGGTGGGCGCCTCGTCGGGCGGTTCGGTCAAATATAACGCGCGCACCACAAAGCATGACAAATCAAGAGACATAAAGAACTATTATAAGGACTGATTGGAGGCCCTCACGCAGGGCTGAATGATGCCAACGGGGCGGACCGCAATGCGGTCCGCCCCGTTGGGTTATGTTGTGATGATGTGTTTAGCCCGCACAAACGGGCTGCAGCACACGGCTTACTGCAGGGTGCCTGCGTTGGCCTGGTTGATCATGTTCTGGTCGGCGGTGATGTAGATTTCCACACGGCGGTTCTGTGCGCGTCCGGCAGCAGTGTCGTTCGATGCCACATAGTCGGCCATGGGGATGCCCTGTGCGCTGAGACGGGTGGGCGAGATGCCGCTGTTGGCAAGGAAGCTCTCCACGGATGCCGCGCGGCCGTTGCTGACGCGTGTGTTAACCTCCATAGAGCCGGTGTTGTCGGTGAAGCCGTAGATCTGCACGTTGGTGTCGGGATTCTGACGGAGGGAGTTGGCGAACTGGGCCAGTTCGGTCTGGGCGTTGGCGCTGAGCGAAGTGCCGTTGGTGGGGAAGAGGATGCCGCCGGGGAAAGTGACCTTGATGGCCTGGAGACCGTTGTTGTCGGTTACAGTCTGAACCTGGGCGTCCTTGAGCTGCTGCTGGAGTTCGGCAGCCTGTTTGTCCATTTTCTTGCCGATCAGAGCGCCTGCGCCGGCACCGACAGCAGCACCGATTGCCGAACCGATGGCTGCGCCTTTGCCGCCTCCGATCAGAGCGCCGATGCCTGCGCCGAGAGCGCCGCCGCCACCGCCGCCGATGAGGGCGCCTTTACCGGTGTTGGTCATTGACGAGCATCCTGAGAGGAGCATTCCGGCTGCCAGGGCAGCGCAGCAGATAGTCTTTAATGATTTCATGTCGTTATGTTGTTAGTGTTAGTGTTTCGTTGCAAAGTTACGTTTTTTCTATTAAATACAACTTCGGCCGTTGTTTTGTTTGCACATCCGTCAGCCGGAGATGGCCTGCGTGGAATCCGGCTTATTCTACGTGGGCCATGAAAAAATTTTTAACAGCTGACAATCTTTTTTTGAGGATTGCCGGAAAATGCTTAATTTCGCCAATGGGGAGGGAAAACAATAAAGAATCGACACTAAAAGCATAAAATTTTTATGGCTTCGTCAATTTGGAAGGGCAATACCGGGAAAACACGTCTTATAAGCCATTTTTGCGCACTGCTTGTAGTTGTGGCGTGGGGCGCATCGTTCGTGAGCACGAAGGTGCTGACGAACAACGGACTCGGCCCCGTGGAGATTTATATCTACCGTTTTGTTCTGGCCTATACGCTGGTGCTCATAGCGTGCCATAAGAAACTGCTCGCCGACAGCTGGCGCGACGAGCTGTTTTTTGCCGTCTGCGGCCTGTGTGGCGGCTCCATTTATTTTATCGCGGAAAACACTGCCGTAAACTACACCCGTGTGAGCGATGTGTCCATGATCACCACATTGTCGCCGCTGCTCACCACATTGCTTGTGGGGGCGCTCTACAAATCTGAACGCCCCGGGAAGTGGACCTACATAGGTTCGGTGATAGCCTTCCTCGGCGTGGGATGCATCGTGTTCAAGGACGGTCTGGATTTCTCGGCCCAGACTTCAGGTGGCGCGAGTGCCATGATCGGTAATTTCCTGGCGCTGGGTGCGGCATTCGCATGGGCCATCTATTCGGTGGTGCTCCGCAGGCTTAACGTCACCTACTCGGCGCAATTCATCACACGCAAGACGTTTTTCTACGGGCTGATAACGGCGTTGCCGTTCTGGATGGTGTCGGCAGAGCCGGCATCGTCGCCTCAGGTGCTCCTGCGCCCCGACGTGCTGGGCAATCTGCTGTTTCTTGGAGTTGTATGCTCCATGACGGCCTACATACTTTGGTCGGCGGTTATGGGCGTTCTCGGCGCCATAACCACCAACAATTATCTGTATGTGCAGCCTATAGCCACAATGGTGATTGCGGCCATACTGTTTGCAAACGACCCCATCACGCTGATGGGTTGCTTCGGCGCGTGCCTCATTATCGGCGGCCTCTGGCTGGGCGACTACATGACACGGCGTGAGGCTTTGCGCCGGGGTTGAGCCTTGATAATAAACCGCGCAGCGCCGTGTCCCTTAGTCCGGGACACGGCGCTGCGTAGTTTATGTGGCGTGTATGCAGTGGGTCAGGCCTGCGTGGCGGGAGCAGCAGGTGCCACGGGGGCAGCGGCAGCCGGGGTGGGCAGGATGCGGGCTTCCCAACCCAGAGCGCTTGCGCCGAGCACTGCCGCATCGGCTTCCTTCAGCTCCGATACCAGGATTTTCACTTTACCTTTCCAAAGATTCATCACATGATTCTCGAACGAGTTTCTCAAAGGCTTCATCAGCATCTCACCGCTTTTGGCCAGACCGCCGAAGATAACGAACGCTTCGGGAGCTGAGAAAGCGGTGAAATCGGCCAGAGCCTGACCGAGAATTTCGCCGGTGAAGTTGAAGATATCTTTTGCGAGCTGATCGCCGGCCACAGCTGCATCGTAAACGTCTTTCGAAGTTATGTCGTCAATCTGCATGTTGCGCAGCAGCGACTCGTCGCTGGGACGCGCCTCAAGGAATTCGCGGGCGGTGCGTGCCACGCCGGTTGCCGAGCAATAAGTTTCGAGGCATCCGGTGCGTCCGCAGCCGCAGAGGCGCCCGTTGTTGCGCTTCATGGTCACGTGGCCGAGCTCGCCGGCAAAACCGTCGTGTCCGTAGACAAGCTGGCCGTTTATCACGATGCCGGAACCCACGCCAGTGCCGAGGGTGATCATGATGAAATCCTTGAGTCCGCGTGCCGCGCCATAGGTCATTTCGCCGATTGCGGCGGCGTTGGCATCGTTGGTCACGGATACGGGAATGCCGAATTTGTCGGCCACAAGCTGAGCCAGAGGTATCGGGGTGGGCCAGGGGAGGTTGACACCGTCCTCGATGTTGCCGGTGTAGTAGTTGGCGTTGGGTGCGCCTATACCGATGCCGTGAATTTTGTCGTCGGCATTATGTTCTGTGATAAGTTTTGAAAGCTCGGTGTGCAGTTCATCGATATAATCTTCGACCGCAGCGTGTTTGCGTGTTTTGATTGAGGAACTTGCGATTACGGCACCGCGTGCGTCGACAATTCCGAACACAGTGTTTGTTCCGCCGATGTCGATTCCGACTACATATGGTTTGCTCATTTTAAGGTAAGATATTAAGTTTTGGTTTTAGATGTATTTTTGATGTTATCTTCAGGGCAAAGATAACAAAAAATATGATACGCCGGTTGCTTTGTACTCATAAATAAACATAAGGCCACGCTGCAGAATAAACATAAGGCAACGCTTCAGGTGGCGTGCTTACCTGAGTGCACCCCGGCATTCTGTGCATCCTTTGCGGGTGCTTGACATGAAAAGGCGCTGTGCCTTCGTTTAAAAAGATGGTCACAGCGCCGTAAAGCATGGTTGCAGGCTTTTCCCCGGAATTTACTGTTTGGGGGTTATGGAGATTGCGAACCCTCCGCCGGGCGCGGCCTTGAGGTCGAGCTTGGTTTTGGAGGTGACCTCTTTGCGGGTGATGGTGTAGGCCTGCGGATTGGTGAGATAATGCGCGTCGGGAGCGTCGGCATAGATCACTGCCTCGTATTTGCGCCCCTTGTCGAGGAAATCGAGCGGCAGGCGGGTGGCGTGGCCATGCTCGGAGGCGGTGCAGCCCACAAACCAGTTGTCGGTGCCCTTGGCTTTGCGTGCCGCCACGATGTAGCGTCCGGGCTCGGCCTCGAGGTATTTGCTGTCGTCCCAGTCAACAGCCACATCCTTGATGAACTGGAAGGCATCCATGAAACGCTCATACGATTCGGGCACGTCGGCCGCCATCTGCAGCGGGCTGTACATGGTGACATACAGGGCGAGCTGGCGGGCGAGGGTGCTGTTCACGTGTCCCACGCTGTTGGGGTTGACTTTCTGCATGTTCATCTCGAAGATGCCGGGAGTGTAGTCCATCGGGCCGCCCTGCAGGCGGGTGAAGGGGAGCACCGTGGTGTGCGAGGGCTTGTTGCCCGCGAACGACTCGTATTCCGTACCGCGTGCCGATTCGTTGCCGATGAGGTTGGGATATGTGCGGCACAGACCGGTGGGACGCACTGCCTCATGGGCATTAACCATGATTTTATGCTTGGCGGCTTCCTTCACGGCATAGAGGTAATGGTTGTTGAGCCATTGGCCGTAGTGATGCTCGCCGCGCGGAATCATGTCGCCCACATAGCCGCTCTTCACGGCGTTGTAGCCGTATTTGTTCATCAGATTGTAGGCCTGCTCCATGTGGCGCTCATAGTTGCGCACCGATCCGGAGGTTTCGTGGTGCATCATCAGCTTGACGCCTTTCGAGGCGGCATATTTGTTGAGCCCTTCAAGGTCGAAGTCGGGGTAGGGGGTGACGAAATCGAACACATAGTCCTTGGAGTGTCCGAACCAGTCCTCCCAACCCACGTTCCAGCCTTCCACGAGCACCTGGTCGAAACCATGCTCTGCGGCGAAGTCGATGTAGCGCTTCACGTTCTCGGTGTTGGCCGGATGGCGGCCGTGAGGCTTGGTCTTGCTGTAGTCGATTGTGTCGAGTTTCACGGAGGGGAGGTCGTAGGTGTAGCTCCACTCCTTGCCGTGGCCGATCATCTCCCACCATACGCCCACATACTTCACGGGCTTGATCCATGAAGTGTCCTCGTAGGCACAGGGTTCGTTGAGGTTGAGGATGAGGTTGGATGCGAGCATGTCTCGGGCATCGTCGCTCACCATCACCGTGCGCCACGGGGTCTTGGCAGGCGCCTGCATGTAGGCCTTGTTCCCCTTGGCATCGGGTGTGAGCCACGATTCGAACACCATGTTCTTGTCGTCGAGGTTGAGGTGCATGCACGAATAGTCAACCAGCGCTGCTTCGTGGATGTTGATGTAGAGGCCGTCGTCGGTTTTCAGTTGCAGGGAGGTCTGCACGCCGGTGGGTGAGAACTGAGTCTGCGAGGCGTTGCTTGTGATGGCGCCCTGCATGAGCGAGCGGATTTCCGACAGGCGCGATTCAGTGTAATCGTATTCCTGCGTGTCGTAGTCGCCGGCAATCCACCATGCTGTGTGGTCGCCGTCCATGCCGAACTGCGAGTGCTCCTCTTTCACCACGAAGTACACAAGGTTCTTCTGCTGCGGGAATTCGTAGCGGAATCCCAGTCCGTCGTCGTAGAGCCGGAAGCGGACCGACATCGGACGCCCGGTGCCCCGCTGCCGCAGGTCGACCACCAGTTCGTTGTAATGGTTGCGGATGTTTTTGTTTTCTCCCCAAGGCTGCGTCCAGATTTCGTCATGGGTGGTGAAGCCGGTGTTTACGACCTTGAAACCTTCGGCAAGATTCACTCCGTCCTTGGCTGTGAAACCTAACATGGAGGGCTTGATAAACAAGGTATCTCCAATATTTACCTGATAAGCTATCCTACCATTATCATCCAGAGTGAGGGCAAGCCGAATATGACCATCAGGCGAGGTTACTTCTGTCTGTTTAGGAGAAGTGCAACTTATCAAAAACCAAAAGGACACAATTATATATATAAAGCGTTGTTTCATATGTTTGATTGTATAGGAGAAGAGTAGCTACTACTTATATCATTGCGAGCCTCATCCTGGTGTCAGCATGAGGCTCGTTCTGACATATATAAAATTACCACTGTTTTACTTTTATTTCTTAACCAGCGTATACATACCGCTCGA
>OHTG01000860.1_pt1 | contig 16655 bp, 12 predicted proteins | sample 1578761 | NCBI WGS metagenome assembly OHTG01 (sample SAMEA3879536, study PRJEB24766) | human gut metagenome | biome: human-associated habitat; feature: feces | place: USA | collected 1985/1987
CAAGCGTAGCCACATCGCTGTCTGAGAAATAATTCTTATTGTAATACATAAAATATCCATTGTCAGCGGTCAGCGGATATCCATATAATTTGCCATCGATAGTGGCAGCCTCAACCGCACCTTCATCGTCAGCCTTTTTAACGGCATCCACATCCTCTATCTCATAAAGAGCGCCTCCCGCTACCATAGAAGTTATCTGGTCATCCGCTATAGGGAATACATCCGCACCATTATGCACATTTGATAATATATTATCTCTGGCATCAGAATCCTCTGACTCCTCGATAATTATATTAAAATCAGTTCCTTTATTAGCCTCCTTGAAGCTTTCAATCATCTGTGTAGTAATATCCACATCATCCTTCGAACACCACACATGCATCTTTACTTCCTTATTCTTCGCTTTATCCGAAGAATTCTCCGTCGTCCCCACCTGTGTATTGTCATGTGATTTATTTGATACTCCGCATCCAGTAAGTAATGAAACCCCAATGGCAGCCACAAGTGTTGCAGCTATTAACCTCTTCATACATATTCATCCTTTCAGTTTAATCTCAATTTATAATTTAGTACAATTTTACCATACTTTCACACAAAAAAATAGGTCTAATTTGATTTTTTTAACAAATTTAGACCTATTTTTTTAAAGGATGCATTTTAAAGCACTATATAAGCATTTTTGTTACTTAATCATACCTGAAAGTGCATCCTTTACTGAAGCAATAGCATCAGGAATACCTGCCGGATTCTTTCCACCGGCCTGAGCCATGTTAGGGCGTCCACCGCCGCCACCGCCTACCTTTGAGGCGATTGCCTTGATTAAGTTTCCTGCATGCGCACCGCTCTTTATGGCAGCGTCTGTTGCCATGGCAACAAGATTTACCTTGCCTTCATTTGAAGAAGCAAGCACGATAACTCCCTCGCCAAGCTTTTCCTTGAGGGAATCGCCAAGATCACGCAGTCCGTTCATATCAACGCCGTCAACACTTGTTGCAAGAAGCTTGATGCCGTTTACATCAACTACCTGATCCATAACATCGCCGAGCGCATCCTTTGCTGCCTTGCTCTTAAGAGACTCATTCTCACTCTGAAGTGCCTTCATCTCAGCCATCAGGTGCTCAAGTCTATCTTTGAGGTTGGCAGGAGTTGATTTAACAACCTTAGCAGCCTCCTCAAGCTCCTTCTCCATATTGCTGTAGTAAGCGAATACATTGTCGCCTGTGATAGCCTCGATACGTCTTACGCCAGCAGCTACACCGCTCTCTGAAAGAATCTTGAATACCTTGATATCAGATGTATTCTTTACATGTGTACCACCGCAGAATTCCTTAGAAAAATCGCCCATTGATACGACACGTACCTTTTCACCGTATTTCTCGCCGAAGAGAGCCATGGCACCTGTCTTTTTAGCCTCATCGACAGTCATGATATCTGTGCGAACTTCAATAGCTTCGTTGATTTTTTCGTTTACGATATCCTCAACCCTTTTAAGTTCCTCAGCAGTCATAGCAGAAAAATGAGAGAAATCAAAACGTGTTCTCTCAGCATCCTGATAAGAACCTGCCTGCTCTACATGTGTGCCGAGTACCTCACGCAGTGCCTTCTGAAGCAGATGAGTGGCAGAGTGATTCCTGCATGTGTTTGTCCTTGTTTTTGTATCAACAGAAAGTGTAGCCTTCTCGCCTGTGCGGATCATACCCTCTGACACATAACCTACATGTGCATATCTGTTGCCGACTACCTTTACTGTATCCTCGACAACAAATGTACCGCTCTCAGTCTTTATGATACCCTTGTCACCCTGCTGACCACCCATTGTGGCATAGAAAGGTGTGTTTGGCACGATTACAGAGCCCTTATCACCATCTGAAAGAGCCTCGACTACATCATCCGATGTGGTAAGGAAAGCAATCTCAGCTGTGTCAGTAAGCTTGTCATAGCCTGTGAACTCTGTAGTAATTTCAGAATCTATATCATTGTAAACATTGGCATCAGCACCCATATAGTTTGTTTCCTTGCGGGCTCCTCTTGCCTTCTGTCTCTGAGCCTCCATACAACTCTCAAAGCCAGCCTCATCATATGTGAAGCCTTTCTCCTCGAGAATCTCTGCAGTGAGGTCTACAGGGAAGCCGTATGTATCGTAAAGCTTGAATGCATCCTCTCCTGAAAGCACCTTGACTCCGTCAGCCTTCATATGCTCTTCCATATCTGCAAGGATACCAAGTCCCTGGTCGATAGTCTTCGCAAACTTCTCCTCTTCCTGAGTGAGCACCTTAAGAATGAAATCCTTTCTCTCCTCAAGCTCCGGATAGCCATCCTTACTCTCATCAATGACAACCTGCGCGATTTTGCCAAGGAATGCTCCCTGTATGCCAAGTGTACGTCCATGCATAGCGGCACGTCTGATGATACGGCGAAGCACATAGCCCCTGCCCTCGTTAGATGGCATAACTCCGTCAGAAATAAGGAATGTAGACGAACGGATATGGTCTGTGATAAGACGGATAGAAACATCGTCCATCTCATCGACATGATATTTCTTGCCTGAAAGCTCGCAGACCTTGTCACGGATAGCCTTCATTGTATCAATATCGAATACCGAATCAACATCCTGCATTACAACAGCAAGACGCTCAAGTCCCATACCTGTATCAATGTTCTTGTGCTCAAGCTCAGTGTATCCACCGTGTCCGTCACCGTTAAACTGTGTGAATACATTGTTCCACACCTCCATGAAACGGTCACAGTCACAGCCTACCTTACAATCAGGCTTGCCACAGCCGTACTTCTCACCGCGGTCGTAGTAAATCTCAGAGCAAGGACCACAAGGACCTGCTCCATGCTCCCAGAAGTTGTCACACTCACCGGTCTTTGGATCTCTGTAGAAACGTGTAATACGATCTCCAGGCACTCCTACTTCCTTAGTCCAGATATCAAATGCCTCATCATCCTCACCGTAGATGGAAGGATAAAGCCTGTCCTTTTCAAGACCGAGCACCTCTGTCAAAAACTCCCATGACCATGCGATTGCTTCATGCTTGAAATAATCGCCAAACGAGAAGTTTCCGAGCATCTCAAAAAATGTAAGATGACGCGCTGTCTTACCTACATTCTCAATATCACCTGTTCTGACACACTTCTGACATGTAGTCACACGACGTCTCGGTGGAACCTCCTGTCCTGTGAAATATGGTTTAAGCGGTGCCATACCTGCATTAATAAGAAGCAGACTGTTGTCATTGTGAGGCACCAGTGAAAAACTCTTCATTGCGAGATGTCCCTTGCTCTCAAAGAACTCAAGGTACATACGACGTAATTCGTTAACGCCATAACTCTTCTTCATTACTTGAATCTCCTATTCTTTTGTCTTTGCGTCCTTCATTTTACGAAGCTTTACCCCTATTAAAGCCCCACAAAAACCTATGGCCGCCAAAACAATCATAATAATAACATATTGTGCTACGCACATGAAAAAGTCCCCCATAATTACCCTCCTAAATTTATTGAACTAATTTATTATAAATGAATTTGTGAAATAATTCAATAGTTCTCTCCAAAAGCAAACGTCTGATTTTCACGTTCAATCTCAATAACCCTGTCAGCCTTGTCCTTATTGCTGAGTCTCTTCTTGTATTCAATGATACCGCTGTAGTCCTGCCACATGTGCATAGGAAACACAAACTCTGCCGAGGTATTTTGTAAAAAGAAATCAAAGCCCTTGAACTGATATTCCATAAGCTTTGGATCCATCGGGAAAAATGCCACGTTTATTGGTTTTTCCGAAAGCTTTTTTATCTCATGCCTGAAGGCTCTGCGCACTCTGCCGTTTATCAAATCACCGGCGCCATCCCACTCCCAGTCGTTTAAATCACCGGCATGAAACAGGCTCACACCGTTTGAGGCAACATAAAATGCCACCCCGGCATCGGTGGATCTAAGTGTCATTATATCCAGATCATCCACATGATATGTATTGTCAGGTGAAACAAATGTCACCCTGTCCCTGACAGCGGGATCAATGCCATGCTTTGATAAAAAATGCGGACTGATACGGATATCCTTCGAAAAAACATAATGTATATTCGGATATTTGTCAGCCAGACGCAAAATATCCATATCATAATGATCCTTGTGGCTGTGACTTGCAAACATATAGATTTTTGTATCCGGCTCATAAGATGGCAGCTTTCCGGTAAAATGCATACCTTCCACCTTGTCTCCATCAAAATAATCAAATATAAGCACCTTGTCATCCAGTTCCACAAGAAAACAACTGTGATGTATAAAAATTATCTGCATGTAACCTACTCTCTTTCGCTTTTAAATCAGTCTTTATGTATCATTATGCTATCTTTATGCTATATAGTCAACTTATATTTCGTATAATATAGTAATTAAACTCTAATTACCAATCAATAATTATATGATTAAAGGGTCAAAATACCTTTTGACCCCCATATCATTATATAATTATACAAATCATGCCGCCATTTGAGTCATTCACAATCTTTTGCATGGTTTCCTGAAGCTTTATCTGGCATTCATCATCCATCTGCATTATTTTGCTTCTTATTCCGTCCTCCATAAGCTCACCGACAGACTTTCCAAAAATATTAGTCTTCCAGACTCCACTGTCACTGTTTTCACCATTTTTTATGTAATCTATCAGATCCTCTGCCTGTTCCCTGCTTCCGACTATCGGTGCTATCTCGGTCTCGATATTAGCCCTTATCATATGTATTGACGGTGAAATAGCCTTCATTTTTACGCCAAACTTATTTCCATGGGCTATAAGCACCGGTTCCTCCATTCTGATATCAGACAACTGTGGCATCACAACACCGTAACCCTTCTGCTGCACCGATGAAAAAGCATCCTTAATCTTTTCGTACTCATTCTTTTCCTCAGTGAGTGAAAGAATCAGGGAAATCAGCTCCTTTTCCCCGGAAATAGTCACACCGCACAGCGCGGAAATATTCTCGTAGTAGTACTTCTCTGCAATCTCAATTTTGACCTTTACCACACCATCAGACAGCCCCATCCCGGCAAGAGATACCGCTTTTAATATATCCCCATCCGATTCAGGCATATCTGTGCTCATCTGTGCGACATCCTTCAGCTTTGAAGCCCTTGCAAGAAAAGTCTTTGCATATGTAATTACAGCCTGCTTTACATGATTGTCATAAGGCAGAAGCTGCACCCATTTCGGTATATCATAGTCCACTCTCGTGACTGCAAATTCATATAAGAGCTTTTCCATGATATCTGTAATCTGTCCCATGCAAAGCTTTTCACAGTCTATAGGAATGGCAGCCGCTTTATACTCTCTGCTAAGTGACTCGCATAAAAGTCTCGTTTCTGCCGCAAAAGGCTTTGTAGTATTTACCACAATTACAAATGGCTTTCCTGAAGCCTCAAGCTGCATGACGGTTTCTCTTTCTGCCGCCTCATAGCTCTGTCTTTTTATATCGCCTATGCTGCCATCGGTGGTTACAAGCACAGCCACTGTCGAATGCTCCTCTATTACCTTTTTTGTACCTACAACTGCAGCCTCCTCAAAAGGTATATCCTCGTCGAACCACGGTGTTTTGACCATACGCTCGCCGTCCTCCTCGAGATAACCGACAGCATCCCCCACTGTAAAGCCCACACAGTCCACAAGGCGTACCTTCACAGCGCTGCCATCATCCAGACTGATAGTAACCGCATCCTGTGGAATAAATTTCGGTTCAGTCGTCATAATAGTCTTTCCTTTGCCTGATTGCGGCAGTTCATCGACCGCACGCTTTTTAGCATACTCATTGTCCATCTTCGGGATTACACAAAGCTCCATGAAATGCTTTATAAATGTGGACTTGCCTGTGCGCACAGGACCGACGACACCTATGTAAATCTCGCCGTTTGTGCGGCATCTGATATCTTTATATAAATCAAACTCTTTACTGTCCATAGTACTGCCCATAAAAGCTTCCTCCATACACTTTATTCTATAATCAAAGTGTATTCACCTACTCTTTGAATTATTACACATAAAAAGGCCACAGGCTTCAAAACAGATAACCTGTGGTCTTTTGTAATAACATATAGTATTTTAAACCAAACTACTTAGCAGCCTTTTTCTCACATCCTGCTGTCTTGCTTGTAGAAGTATCAGCTGTTTCTTTAGCATCTGATTTGTCAGAAGCCTCCTCAGGCTCCTCTCTCAGACGTGCGTACATCTGCATACACTTGTGGAGCTTCTTTGCAAGCTTATTGTCTATCTGCTCAGGAGTAGCTCTCCACTGCCAGTTGCCACCGGTAGTTGAAGGAATGTTGATACGAGCCTTTGAATCAAGTCCAAGCAGATCCTGCATAGGAACAATAGCCATATCGGCAACTGATGACCATGCCGCACGCATCATGCCCCAGTTGTAGCCCTCCTCCTTTGTGAGGTTTAAGTAATCCTTTGCAAACCTTACGCAATCCTTTGGAGCTGTCTTCATCCAGCCCATAACTGTGTCATTGTCATGGGTACCTGTGTATACAACACAGTGCTGCGGATAGTTATGTGGCAGATAATCGCTATCTTCTCTTGAATCGAAGGCAAACTGGATAACCTTCATGCCAGGGAAGCCTGAATCCTTTAAAAGCTTCTTTACGGAAGGTGTGAGGAAGCCGAGGTCCTCCACGATGATAGGAAGCTTGCCAAGCTTCTTCTCAAGCACGTTGAATAAATCCATGCCAGGTCCATCTTTCCATACACCGTTCTTTGCTGTATCATCCTTTGCAGGAATAGCATAGAATGAATCAAAACCTCTGAAATGATCGATTCGCACGATATCATAAAGCTTTGCCATAGCACTGATACGCTTTGTCCACCAGCTGTAGCTGTCCTTCTTCATAACATCCCATCTGAAAAGAGGATTACCCCAGAGCTGTCCGTCAGCTGAGAAAGCATCAGGAGGACATCCTGCCACCTCGATTGGATTTAAGTCTTTATCGAGATAGAACTGTGTAGGATTAGCCCATACATCTGCTGAATCCATGGCAACATAAATAGGTACATCTCCGATAATTCTTATGCCCTTTTCATTAGCATATGCCTTTAAAGCAGTCCACTGCTTGAAGAAGAGATACTGGAGCATCTTGTAGAAGGCAATATCATCAGCATACTTCTCCTTTGCTTCTTCCATAGCCTCAGGTTTTCTAAACTTGAGAGCATCATCCCACTCGCTCCATGCCACTCCGCCATTGGCATCCTTTAATGCCATAAAGAGTGTGTACTCATCAAGCCACTCTGCCTCTTTACTGCAGAATGCTTCATAGTCAGCCGGTGTTTTCTTTGAAAAACGCTCATATGCCTTTCTTAAAAGAGCATATCTATTGACATACATAATGCCATAGTCTACATACTGTGGCTTTTTGCCCCACTTATATGACTCGCACTCCTTCTTTGTCAGAAGCTTGTCCTTGCATAAAAGCTCCAGATCGATAAAATAAGGATTGCCTGCGAAGCTTGAAAATGACTGGTATGGAGAATCTCCATAGCTGGTAGGACAGATTGGAAGAATCTGCCAGTATGTCTGACCTCCCTTCTCAAGGAAATCGACAAAACGTCTCGCCTCCTTTCCCATAGTTCCAATACCATACTGTGATGGCAGTGATGAGATTGGCATTAATACACCGCTAGTTCTCATGTTATTTTTCCTCCCTTTTGTTGTATACGCATTGTTTGGCTGCGTGATCCTGTATTTTAAAATAATATATAATATACATATGAAATCATATGATATTTTCGCTTTATTTAGTTATTATAACATCATAAAGTGCAACTTGTAAATTAAATTAGTTAATGTTAATATCAAATTAATAAAAAGTTTAAAAGAGGTGTAACATAATGAATGAAACAACCAGGCAATTGATTGTGCATAAGGTAAAGCATAATACGAAACGCCTTATAACATCCATTAAATGGGTAATCTTTTCTATCGTTGTCGGCATAGTCGCAGGAAGCTGCGGCACCGCCTTTTATTTTGCCCTGTCGGTCGTAACCGATTTCAGAATGAAATACCCTTGGCTCATTTACTTTCTGCCAATCGGCGGACTTGCCATTGTAGGACTCTATCATCTGTGTAAAGACGATAACGACACCGGAACCAATCTGGTAATATCAGCTATCCATTCAGGCGACAAGGTGCCCTTTAAAATGGCCCCGCTTATATTTGTATCCACACTTATCACTCACCTGTTCGGTGGCTCTGCCGGCCGTGAGGGTGCTGCTCTGCAGATGGGAGGCAGCATCGGAAGCTCTATAGGCAGGGTATTTAGATTTGATGAAAAGGACAAGCATGTCATGATTATGTGTGGCATGAGCGCTGCATTCAGTGCACTGTTTGGCACTCCGATGGCAGCCGCTATTTTCTCCATGGAGATGATAAGTGTCGGTGTCATGTATTATATAGCACTCGTTCCATGTGTGATAAGCTCCCTCATCGCTCACGGTATCGCATCATACTTCAATGTTACAAATGAATTTTTTGCTATTGAAAACATACCGGATTTTACTATTTTAAACTCAGTAAAAATATCTGTGCTTGCAATACTGTGTGCACTCGTAAGCATACTCTTTTGTGTGGTTCTTCACTCAGGTGAGGCGCTGTACAAAAAATATCTGCCAAACAAATATACAAGAGTATTCATTGGTGGCTGCTTTGTCATCATAGCAACTATGCTTGTAGGAAACCAGACATACAACGGCACCGGAATGAGTGTCATCCAAAGCAGTATAGACGGCTCTGTCAGACCTGAAGCATTTCTGCTAAAAATCATCTTCACCGCACTGACTCTTGGCGCAGGCTTTAAGGGCGGCGAAATTGTACCATCCTTTTTCATAGGCGCAACCTTTGGATGCCTGTTCGGCAACCTGACAGGCTTTGAGCCATCGCTGTGTACAGCTGTCGGCATGATTTCACTGTTCTGTGGTGTCACCAACTGTCCGATTACATCGCTGCTCATCAGCTTTGAGCTGTTTGGCTACGACGGCATGCCGTACTTTCTTTTGGCAATCCCATTCAGCTATATGCTGTCAGGATACTTTGGCCTGTATCGCAGCCAGAAAATCGTTTATTCAAAATACAAGACAAGCTACATAAATAAATCAACTCACTAACATTTGCTAACTGCAACCAGGCATGATACCCCAGGTATTATTGCCTGGTCTTTTATTGTGTAAAGAGCTTTATCTCCCGCAGAAGCTTCATCTGCGAGAACCTCCCACAAAGCATCTGCAAGTTTAATTGTGATTTTATTTTTACCGGCATTGTAAGCTACGAACACCTTCTCTGTATCGTTATCAATAGTATATGCTACAACGCCATCAGGCATATCATCCATGAAATGTATGGATTTCTTAATCTCATCTACTGTGTCAAGATAAAATGACTTGTGAGCCCTTCTTAGTGCTATAAGCCCCTTATAGTAGGCTTTAAGGTCCGAAAACTGCTCAGCCCTGTCATAATCTATTGCATTGACAGAGAGAGGACTGCAATAGCTGTTCTCTACAGGAGCTCCATCAGTTTCACTAATCTTTGTTCTCGCAAACTCCTCTCCATGCAGGAAAAACGGAATCCCCTGCGCTGTAAAAAGGATGGCTGCTGCAAGCTTATTCATATGGATACGCATCTCTTCACTCTCATGTGAATTGGATATGATAAACCTGTCCCAGAGAGTATAGTTGTCGTGACATGACAGATAGTTAATCGACTGCATAGGCGATTTGGCCCACTTAGCGCACGTAACAGCCTGCTTTAGCTCTTCACCTCTGTCTGCAGCTCCATTGACAAAGCCCAGTTCATCCATATAGAACACATGTCCCTTTACCGCATCACGTATATCATCCGAAAACATGCCGATGCCCGGTGTCCTTGGAGCATTTATTTTCATGCCACGCTCTGATTCTGGCAGAGTGCTCTCTCCACCTGTCCAGCCCTCTCCGTACATTATTATATCAGGATTTATTTTTAAGAGAGCTTTTCTGGCTTCGTTTAAGGTTTCGATATCAAGCACTCCCATCAGATCAAACCTGAAGCCATCAATATGATACTCACTCGCCCAGTAGCACAGCGAATCAATGATATATTTTCTGACCATAGGCTTCTCTGAGGCTATTTCATTGCCACAGGCTGATGCATCAGAGTACTTTGCATCATCCAGCATGCGGTAGAAATAATTGCCCGCAGTCTTGTAAAAGCAGCTGTCATGAACATTGAAGGTATGATTGTAAACCACATCCATGATTACACCAAGACCCGCCTCATGAATCGAGTGTACCATCTCCTTATACTCTCTCACTCTCACGGCTCCATTAAACGGATCTGTCGAGTAAGAGCCCTCCGGCACATTGTAATTGTACGGATCATAGCCCCAGTTATACTGCTCCTTTAAGGAATCACTCTCGTCAATGCTGGCGAAATCATACGACGGCATAAGCTGCAGATGTGTCACTCCCATATCCTTGAAATACGAAAGAGTTTTATCCTCAGTAAATGCCTTAAACTTACCCGGATACATAGAATGAGCAGATGCACCGGCAGACACATCCACGATAGACACCTCAGTGATAACCATGCTCATGGGGTCTGCAAGCTTTGGCCTGTCCTCATCTGCAAATCCATCAGGATCAGTCTTTGACAGGTCAATAACCATAGACCTATGCCCATTTACACCGCAGGCTCTTGCATACGGATCATGCGAGCTGAATGTGCCATCTGAGGTGTGAACCTCATATGTATAATAAACACCATCCAGATTACCCTCTGCCGTAGCAGAAAAAATACTGCGAAGCTCTCCCTCTCCGCGCACCATCTCAAGCCTGCCTGTCTCGGCCGAATCATTTCCCTTATCATAAAAAATAACAAAAACACTGTCCGCAACAGGCGAAAACAGTGTAAATGTTGTCTTTTCCTTTGAATAAATCGCTCCTAATTTCATAGCACTATCCTTTTCGTTTATTTTCGTATACATTATAATAGAATTTACAATAACTGTAAATAGGGCAATTCAACCAATTTTCAAAGACTTTTTAGTCAATGTGCCATTTTTTCTTTTGCTGATGTGAAACAATCTTTATATACAAAGATTGTGGCAGAAATCTGCCACAGGTTGTAGCAAGCTTCATCCTGAGAGTAGGCACTATGACTGTTTTATGCTTCATCATCCTGTCTATGGCATAATTGGCGCAGTATTCAGCGGAAATCCCCTTCAGCGCAAATCGCACATTCGCCACATCATTGAACTCTGTATCAACCGGTCCCGGACACAGACACCCCACATACACATGACTGTGGCTCTGTCGAAGCTCACATGCAACAGCCCTTGAAAGGCTCGCAACATATGCCTTAGAGGCATAATAGGCAGCCATATACGGACCGGCAGGAATAAGACCCGCAGAGCTTGCCACATTTAAGATAAAACCTCTGTCCTTTACCCTCATCTGTTTTAAAAGCTTTTTCGTCAGGAAGTGTACAGCACGCACGTTGACATCTGCGTTGTTTATAAATATTTCTATGTCTTTTTCCTCGAGATAGTCTGAAAGTCTCTGACACTCATCAAGCTGCATCAGATCCGCGGTAAAAATATCACACTTAAGCTCCTTATGCGTGGCTTTAAGCTTATCAGAAAGAGCTGTAAGCCTCTCCCGCCTTCTGGCAACAAGAATCAGGTCATACCCCTCCTTCGCAAGTCTCTTTGCAAACTGCTCACCTATTCCTGAGCTTGCTCCTGTAATCACTGCATACATATATCATATCCCCTATTCTTCAATCATAAGCTCTTTAAGTAATTCATCTTCTTTTTTCATATTATACACCTGTTTTCATTATCAATGCTCATCAACCCTCACACCATGTACCACAAACCTGTATGTCTCACCGCTTGTGGAACAGGTTGAAAGAGTCACAACCTTGTCATCCTTTGTCGGGACTATGCCTGTATCCTTCATTGATGAGGCAGCCATCCTCTGTACGAATTTGCCAAATGTCTCGTCAGGCTCAAAGCCCACAGTATACTCATCACTGTCATCACTTACCGTTTCATATGAGAAAATTTGGTACCTATACTTTTTTCCATCGACAAGTATCTGGAAATACTGATGGCTGTCATAGTAATTCTCATCACGGTTATAGTACTTAAGCTTTCCAAACATCGACAGGTTTTTCATATTGTGTCCATAAATGATTGTATGACAGTCGCTGAAATCAGTCTTGTTTGAACCCTCAAGGAAGATGGAGCCTGCAGTGGCATGCTCTCTCTTAAAGGTCTTTCTGAGGTAATAGCTGTTATCCCCCGAATACATGACAGGGTAGCTGATATCCTCATTCTCAAAGTAAATCCAGCCAACCACATCAGGGTTTTCGCTCCTTAGACCGGCGAAATCAATATCTATATCATCATACCACGGAGACTGTGCTTCACTGCCTTTCGTGCTGTCATCATTCTTCTTTGAATCGTCCACTGCATACTCATCCTGCAGCTTCTCATATGTCTTATCCGAGGTATTATAGTCAGAATAAATCTTAAACAGATGATAACCCGAATAAGCCACAAGAGACAGACCAATTATCAGAACTATAAATCTAATTACTTTCTTAACCATATATTTTCTCCATTTTTTTATCAGTCACAAAACTGCTGTAGCAGCTTACCGGCTCAATATCAAATTGTATCGTCATATTACTATTTGTGTCACATGTATGATTGAACCTATCGATAATACGCTTCATGACATCGGAGGCTGTATCGCATGAGCACTTCGACAAAAGCACAATGTACTGCGAGTCACTGTACTTTGCCGCCACATCACCCACACGCAGGCACTTTCTAAGCGCCCTCTCAAGTATAAGCATGGAATCCTTCATATGACTGTGATTCTTATCCGGCTGACTGCTATACATTGGCACAACAGTGACAAGCACCAGACTCTCCGGAATCGTAGAACGGGCACTCTTTCTGACCTCCAGCTGATAGATTTCCTTGAACACAGGATATCCGCACATAAAAACGCCATTCATGCTCTCCTCACTGATATCGTCCTTCACTTCATCTATATTGTAGCTTGAAACACCCTTTGTGACTGATAAAAGCTCCTCATACACCTTGTTGAGCATGACAGTCTTTCTAACCCCCAGATCATTGTCCATAATAGCCTTGGCAGTCTCATAAGTATCAAAAGCCATCTGTACCTTTTTGGTACGCATGCGTGCCAAAATCAGATATGAGTATATCTGCTCATCCGAACGTTCATATACAATAGCCCTGGTGCAAAGCTGCTCAAGCTTCTCATAGCAGCCTGTATCAATATACAGCTTTGCCAGAGCCTTTACTGTATTTACGTATCTGGAATGGTAAAATGCATTGAGCGTCATAAACCAGTGTGTATCTGTCCTAAGAGGCAGGAAATCTCCATGGTAAAGGGCTATGGCCTTCTCATAGCTTTCAATAGCTGTCTCCTTGCTCCTGCTAAATGCAAACTCTGCCTCATTTATATATCTGTCAAACTCTTCGACATCAATGGATACTTCCACATCATCGTTCCATTTGTACAATCCGCCTCTTACAGAGACTATGCACTCTTCGTCAAAAGAAGCATCTCTTAGGGCCTTCCTGAGTCTGTATGCCAGATTTTTAAGGGCACCTACCGGATTATCAGTCTCCTCCTCAACCTGCCATATAGCCTTTGAAATGTCTTCTATACAGACACCTCTGTTTCTGTTTATCGCCAGATATACAAACAGCTTTTCAAGCTTCTTAGACCGCCATGCCCCTTCCTGGACAGATGTTAAGTCATTACCTACCGTAAAGCTGCCAAAAGTTTTTAATTTAATCACGTAAATCTCCCCATTTCTGAGATTAATCATAAACATATTAATCTTTTGAAATCCCTATAAAACGCAAAAATTAAATCCAGATTAAAATTTACGCAAATCATCACTGCCGTCGTCGACAGTGTTTTCTATTTTCATTATCTTAACAAAGTATGAGTAATCATCATTTACCTTTACCTCACACCTGTCACCCACCTTGTGCCCGAATATAGCGGCACCAAGCGGTGACTCTTTGCTTATCAGATTCTTTAAGGAATTGCCCCTTACTGTTGTGACAATCTTGTATGTCTCAGTCTCATCATCATCCTCAAAATACACATCAACCGTATTGAACATACCCACCTCATCATCCTTTGACTCATCGGATATGACAACGGCAGTCTTAATCATCTTCTCAAGGTATCTGATACGGCTCTCGTTCTGGTTCTTAAACTGCTTTGCGGCCTTGTACTCGAAGTTCTCACTCAAGTCACCCTGGGCTCTCGCCACCTTTACGTCATCAAGAGCCTTCTTTCTGACAACGAGTTTTCTGTACTCTATCTCGTCCTCCATTTTCTTTATATCATTTGCTGTCAATTCATCATGCATGTCTTAAACCCTCTTCCTGCAAAATTGCGTCAAAATGTATTTAGAGAAGTCCTGCGATACCACAAAGCAGCACAATCGCACCAAGAACTATACGGTACCATCCAAACACAATAAAGTTGTGCTTCTTTATGTAGCCCATCAGAAATTTGATAACAATAAGTGAAACAACAAATGCCACAATCATCCCGATAATCAGAATAGCAGCCTCTTCCCCTGTAAAATGAAATCCAAATTTAACAAGCTTCAGAAGACTCGCACCAAACATAACCGGAATAGCAAGGAAAAATGTATACTCAGCGGCAACAGTCCTTGAAACACCAATTAAGAGAGCTCCGACAATAGTAGCGCCTGAACGTGATGTACCCGGAAAAACAGCTGCAATAAGCTGGAAAATTCCAATCATAAGCGCAGTCGTGTAGCTTATGTCGACAAGTGAATCAATCTTGGCAGACTTGCCATTATGTCTGGTCTCAATCACAATAAAAGCGATACCAAAGAGTATAAGCATGATAGCTACTGTCTGGAAATTGTAAAACAGTCTCTCGAATACATCATCAAAAAGCACTCCGATAATAGCTGCCGGAATAGTTGAAACAAGAATATGAAACCACAGCACGAAGATATCAGTCTTGACCCATGCACCGATACCGGTCTTTGCAAGAGGAGCTTTGTTATTCTTCCTGCCGAATGGCCAGATCTGGCTCCAGAACAAAACAACAACCGCCAAAATGGCTCCAAGCTGGATAACCACCTCAAACATACTGTAAAAATCTTCCGGGTTTTTTCCTATCCTAAGTGGTAAAATCTCATTCAGAAGAATCATGTGGCCGGTGCTGCTGATAGGCAGCCACTCTGTAATGCCCTCAACAATTCCAAATATAACAGACTTGATAATGTCAAAGATTTCCATAAATAAATTTCCTTCCTTTAAAATATTTTCTACAATTAATTTATTATATTATTTTTCCAATCACAAGTCCATGGAATTTAAGAAAAATTTAAATTTAATCTTTTCATATTAGAAAATTTTTTGTAAAATACTCATAGCAATTATGAAAAAGTGAAAGGACAAAGACAAAACATGAAGAAAAAAATCAGTATCATGCTTTGCATAGTACTCTTCGCCCTGACAGGCTGCACCACCTCCGGCAGCACAATACGCTTCGGAGCAGCCGATATCGGTGGAATGTACTATTCATTTGCAAATACATTTACGGAGCTTGCCAATGAACAGGGCTATGACTTTACCTGCAAGGTCCGTACCACAGCCGGCTCTAATGCCAATATAAGACTTTTATCCGATGGCTATATAGAGATAGGCCTCGCACAGGCAGACCTGATAGCCGACGCCTACAAGACAAATGAAGATTTAAGAGCTATAGCAGGGCTTTACACCGAGACCTGTCAGCTTGTGGTCCGCGCTGATTCAAACATACAGACTCTTGACGACCTGTCAGGACACACTGTAAGCATCGGAGCAGAGGAATCCGGTACCGAGCGAAACGCCACACAGATTCTTGAGTTCGCCGGTATGCCATCATCCCTTGTTGCCACCAAAAACCTGGACTATATCGAGGCCACAAAAGAGCTAAAAGCCGGTGATATAGATGCCTTCTTCTGCACTGCCGGACTCACCACCACTGTCATAGATGAGCTCTCAAATGAATGCGACATAAGGCTTATCCCGCTGACTGATACTGTGATAAGCAAGATGCTTGAAAGCAGCTTGGCATACACAAGCGAAGTCATACCTGCCGGCACATACACAGGCCAGACCACAGATATAAGCACAATAGGTGTAAAATCTGTGCTTATCACAAAGGCTGATGTATCCGATGATACCATTGAGCAGCTTACATCGCTCCTGTTTGAAAAAGAAAATGAGCTCTCCTACTCCAACTCTCTTAAGCTTGAGCTGACATATGACTTTGCAACAGACGATATACCTATTCCATTTCACGATGGAGCGAAAAGGTATTATAAAGCCTGTGGATATAGCACAAATTAATTCGCGAATTAATTTTTAGCTCAATATATAATATTCAAAATTTAATAAGAAAATAACAAGAATATAATCAATTAAAATTGAAAGGTAACACATGAAAATACAACTTGACATGTACCAGACACTGGCCGTTGCCGTGCTTGTACTACTACGTGGAAACTATTTAAAAAAGAAAATATATTTTCTTCAGAAATTCTGTATTC
>OHTG01000869.1_pt1 | contig 16481 bp, 18 predicted proteins | sample 1578761 | NCBI WGS metagenome assembly OHTG01 (sample SAMEA3879536, study PRJEB24766) | human gut metagenome | biome: human-associated habitat; feature: feces | place: USA | collected 1985/1987
TAGTGGGATGTTCATCTTCGTCAAGTGATAATTCGAATAATGTTTTAACTGTTGGAATTACTGCACAGATGAATGGTGTATTTTCACCACTTTATTATGAAAGTGCATATGATGCATTTGCGATCAACTTGATTTATCAATCAATGCTTCAATATGATGAAAACGAAGAATTACAGCCAGTTTTGGCTAAGGAACTTCCTACAATTAGTGATGATGGAAAAACGGTTACTTTTAAGTTGAATAAAGGTGTTAAGTTTTCCGATGGATCTAAACTTACTTCCAGTGATGTAAAGTATACATTTACAGTGTTGGCAGATCCTAGCTATACAGGAAGATTTTCGAGTGATGTAGAGAATATTGAAGGTTATAAGGAATATCATGATGGTGATGCTACAGAATTAAGTGGAATTGAGACACCAGATGATTATACGGTTGTTTTCCACATGACACAGCCAAGAATCGATGCGGTAACTACTTTTGGTACTCGTGCTATTTGTTCGGATACACAATATAAGTACAAGAAGGGACACATATCAAAGATTGAAAAAGATACTTCCAATCCGATTGGTAGTGGGGCTTATAAATTGAATAAATATTCAAAGGCAACCGGCGCTAGCTTCGTAAGAAACGAGAACTTTAAAGCTAAAAAAGGAGAATATTCAATTGATAAGGTTATTATCAAAGTTTGCAGTACTTCAACTGAGTTAAATGAACTTCAAAAAGGAAATGTGGATTATTTACCAGAGAATGCAGATCCAACTAAAATTGGACAAGTTAGTTTAGATGACAATTTGACATTTAACACATATCCACGTGCTACAGAAGGCTATGTTTACTTTAACTGTGCAAAAGGTCCTACAGCCGATCCAGCCGTACGTAAAGCCTTGGCTTATGCGATGGATCGTCAAGGCTTTGTCGATAGTTTCTTCTCTTGGGAAAAAGCAAGTAAGGAAGCAAAAAAAGAAAAACTAGCCTTTGTACCAGCTGTATATGCGAATCCAGCAAGCGCAGATTTAGGCACTTATATCCGTGGTGAAGAAGCTTTGGATGGTCTTGAAACTTATGACTTTAATGAAGATAAGGCAAATCAAATCTTAGATGAAGCTGGATGGGAAATGGCAGATGATGGTTATCGTTATAAAGATGGTCAAAAATTAAGTATTCGTTTCATGATTGCGGAAGGTTCTAGTTCATTGGAAACTTTGATTCCTATGATTGAAAAGACATACAAAGATATTGGTGTTGATTTAAAACAGACAATTCTAGAATTCAATTCATTATTGTCAAAAACAAGTGATGATAGTGCGTTGGGTGAATGGGAAATGAGTTGTCTTGCGATGAGCTTTACAGGTGTAGCAAATACCGATTTAAATTCTATGTTGAAAACAGGCAATGTGAATAACTATGCAAGACTATCCGATAGTGAATTGGATTCATTATTGGATGAAGCAATGTATACAACAGATGAAACAAAATCGACAGAGCTTTATAAACAGGTTGTGATTAAGGAAAATGATTTATTGCCATATTTAGCATTATATGGAAACCAGAATTTCAACTTATATAACAAGCGTGTTAAGAATATGAAGACAGGTCCAATTCATAACTGGTCACAAGCAATGGATACAGCCACTTTAGATTAAGAGTGTACATATGTACATTCTTTTTTCTTGTTCAAAAAAAAGGGTGAGTCTATTATCATGACTCACCAAGAAATAGGAATATATGAAATAAACAGAATAAGTTATTTAGGAAAGGGTTATATGTATTGGGTTGATACCTGTTTATTTCTGTCTATAGAATAGTCTTTAAAACTTAAAAGAAGCTTAAAGAAATGATGAAAATATTTACAGTTTTATGAAAATTTGCAAATTCTTTCTTGACACTATGTATATGACGAGTATAATAAGCACTATAAAGTGAATCGAGTAAAGATAGAGGCAGCATTGCATCAGAGTAAAACATGGAGTTGGCAGACTGTGAAGTGTTTGAAAGGTAACCAATGCCGAAAGAGATAAAATGGCAATTTTGTTTCTTGGGGTTATAAGGAATACTTATAACACTCCTTCGTCAGGAAGAGGCGTTATCTTATAGTTAATGAGATATTTTTTAGCTATGTGGTATGCCGCATAGTTTTTTTTCTATTCTTTACCGATTAGAGAAGGAGAAAAAGAAATATGAACTTTAAAAAATTAATGGCATCTGCCATGGTATGTGCTTTTGCACTAACAGGATGTGGATCAAACACAGCTACAACATCAGAAGATAAAGACACATTTGTAGTAGGAATGGAATGTGGATATGCTCCATTTAACTGGCAGACATCTACAAACAGATACTTCTGTAAAATTAGGAAAATCTGGATATGCGGATGGATATGATGTTCAAATCGCAAAAAAGATCGCAAAAAAATTAGGAAAGAAATTAGTCATTAAGAAAACTGCATGGGATGGATTGATTCCAGCTTTAGAGGGTGATGAAATCGATGCGATTATCGCTGGTATGACTAAAAATGAAGATCGTGAAGAAGGGGCTGACTTTACAACTCCATATTATGATTCAAAGGGAATGATCATAATTGTTCGTAAAGATAGTGAAGAAGCTGGATATACAGATATTCAACAATTTACAGGTAAAAATATTGTTGGTCAAAAATCAACAAACTATGATTCAGTCATTGATCAAATTAAAGGCGTAAATCACGTAACACCAAAGGCTACTTATCCAGAAATGGTATTGGCTTTGCAACAACACGAAGTGGATGGAATTACTGCTGAAATGGCAGTTGCCAAAGGTGTTGTAGAAGCTAACCCTGACTTAACAGTCGTTCAATTTGCAGATGGACATGGTTTTGATTGTGATACAACTGTTTCAATCGCATTAAAAGAAGGTTCTCGTGATTCTGAATTCTTCAAAAAAGTTCAAAAAGCATTGGATAGTATTAGTGATGAAGAACGTGAAGAAATGATGGAACATGCAGTAGAAAACCAACCAACTGAGGATTAATTATGCGTATTGATTTTGCGAAAGCTTGGAACATATTTGTTCATAATCTACCTCTTTTCCAATATGGAATTGAGATGACTTTGTTGTTCGCATTTGTTGGTACGTTTGCAGGATTTGTCGTCGGCTTATTAGTCGGCGGCATTCGTGCGATTGAGATCAATGAATATGATTCAACGGGTATTAAAGTTTTAAAAAGAATAGGTAAAATCATTACGGGATTGTATATTTGGGTGTTCAGAGGTACACCAATGATGGTTCAAGCTATGTTTATTTACTATTTAGGAAAGCCTGTGATTGGATGGACTCCGATTACAGCAGGTTTGATTATTATTTCAATCAATACAGGTGCTTATATGGCTGAAATTATTCGTTCTGGAATTCAGTCTGTGGATAAAGGACAAAATGAAGCTGCGATGTCTTTAGGTATGACAACGAAGCAAACTTTGATGTATGTTGTATTTCCTCAGGCTATTAAGAATTCATTTCCTTCTATTGGTAACCAATTGATTGTAAATATTAAGGATAGTTCAATGTTGAATGTTATTACGGTAACTGAATTGTACTTCCAGACAACATCTGTAGCAGGAAGTAACTATCGTTATATTGAAACATTTATGGTTTCAGCAGTTTTATATTTAATTTTAACAACACTTGCTTCTTTCTTATTGAATTATCTTGAAAAAAGAATGGATAGCGAAAGCAGTATGAAAGATTTCTGTAGCTAGGAGGGTATTTATGGAAACAATTATTCAAATTCAACATCTCCAGAAACATTTTGGAAATCTTAAAGTATTAAATGATGTAGATTTCGATATTCATAAAGGAGAAGTGGTAACTATCATTGGATCGAGTGGATCTGGTAAAAGTACGATGTTAAGATGTGTAAACCTATTAGAAAGAATGGATGGAGGCCATGTTCTATATCATGGTAAAGATATTCTAAGTGGTCAAATGGATGTCAATGAATATCGTTCTAAGGTTGGAATGGTGTTCCAAAGTTTTAACTTATTTAATAATTTGACTGTTTTAGAAAACTGTATGTTAGGTCAGATTCGTGTCTTAAAAAAATCGAAAGAAGAAGCAAAAACTACAGCTTTAAAATTCTTAGATGAAGTAGGAATGAAAGAGTTTGCAAATAAGCCTAGTACTAAACTTTCTGGTGGACAAAAGCAACGTGTTGCGATTGCTCGTGCCTTGTGTATGGATCCAGAAGTGTTATTGTTTGATGAGCCAACTAGTGCACTGGATCCAGAAATGGTTGGCGATGTTTTGGATGTCATGAAAAAGTTAGCTGATGAAGGTTTGACAATGGTTATCGTAACACATGAAATGCAGTTTGCCAGAGAAGTCAGTGATCGTGTTATTTTTATGGATAAAGGTGTCATTGCAGAACAGGGTACTCCTGAACAATTGTTCGCGCATCCTCAACAAGAAAGAACACAACAATTTTTATCTCGTTATCAAAGCCGTTAAGCGGCTTTTTCTTTTTGTGAAAAATTTCATTTGTTGAGATGAGTTCATTGAAAAAAGGCCTAGTTAGTGTTATATTATTATCGATTAATGGAGGAAAAATACAATGGAAAAAAGACCAGTAATTTTGGTTGTTATGGACGGTATTGGTATTCGTGAAGATAAGAAGAACAATGCTGTTGCATTAGCCAACAAACCAACACTTGATAAATTGTGGGCAGAATGTCCACATACACAACTTCGTGCTCATGGACTTGCAGTAGGACTTCCTACAGATTCAGATATGGGTAACTCAGAAGTTGGACACAACGCATTAGGTTGTGGACAAATTTATTCTCAAGGAGCTAAATTAGTTAACGAAAATATTGAGTCTGGAGAAATCTTCAATTCTAAAACTTGGAAGGATTTAGCTGAAAATGCAAAAGACAGCAAAATGCATTTCATCGGTCTTTTAAGTGATGGAAACGTACACTCTAATATTTCTCACTTAAAGGCTTTGATTAAAGAATCTAAAAATGAAGGCATTAAGGAAGTTCGTGTTCATGCATTACTTGATGGGCGTGATGTTCCTGCAACTTCAGCTTTAGAATATGTAAATGATATTGAATCATTTATGGCAGAATTAAATGATGACAATTTCCACGCATGCATCGCTAGTGGTGGTGGACGTATGCAAATCACAATGGACCGTTATGAAGCTGACTGGTCTATGGTTGAGCGTGGATGGAAAATTCACGTAATGGGTGAAGGAAGACAATTTGCTTCAACTACAGAAGCTATTGAAACGTATCGTAAAGAATTAAATGTTGTTGACCAAGATCTTCCAGGATTTGTTATTGCGAAAGATGGTGTACCTGTGGGAACTATCGATGATGGAGATAGTGTTGTATTGTTCAACTTCCGTGGTGACCGTGCTCAAGAAATCTCTTTAGCATTTGATGGAGATGCTTCATTTGATAAATTTGATCGTGTTAAAGTTCCAAATGTTAAATTTGCAGGTATGTTACAATATGATGCAGACTTACAAATTCCAAAGAACTATTTGACGGAACCACCAAAGATTAAATATACATTAACAGAAGAATTGTGTAAACATGGTATTCGTGAATATGCAATCAGTGAAACACAAAAATATGGACACGTTACTTATTTCTGGAATGGTAACCGTTCAGAAAAATTTGATGAGTCTTTAGAAACTTATGTTGAAATCCCAAGTGATGTCGTTCCATTCGAACAAAGGCCTTGGATGAAGGCTGCTGAAATCACTGATAAATTGTGTGAAGCAATCGAAAGTGGAAACTATGATTTCATTCGTACAAACTATCCAAACGGTGACATGGTAGGACACACTGGAAGTTTACAAGCAACTATCATTGGTGTTGAATCTGTAGACTTAGAACTAGCACGTGTTATTGAATCAGTAAATAAAGTAAATGGTATTTTATTAGTTACTGCAGACCACGGTAATGCGGATGATGAAAGTAAGACTAGCCACACATTAGCACCAGTTCCATTCATCGTATACAATGCGGAATGTGAATTAAAAGAAGGCGAAGATCTAGGATTGTCAAATGTTGCAGCTACAGTTTGTGATTTCTTAGGATTAGAACCAAACGAACACTGGAACCCATCTTTAAAAAAATAATTTAGATTATTAAGGAGTAATGTTAAAAAAACTTTACTCCTTTTTTATTTGTTTTCATGATAAAATGGCAAAAAGAGGTTGATTTTATGGAACGAGTCTTAATTGTTGAAGACGATGAAAATATTCGTCAATTATTAAAATTAACATTGGCTAGTTTTAATTATGAACTAGTTGATTTTGAAAATGGAAAAGATGCATATGATTATCTACAAAATAATAAAGTAGATTTAGCCATATTAGATTTGATGTTACCAGGCATGAATGGATATGATATATTAAAATTTATTCGTTCAAAGGCAACGCTTAAAGATTTACCTGTTATTATCTTAAGTGCAAAAGATAAAGAGCTTGATAAAATCATGGGGCTTGATTTAGGAGCTGATGATTATTTGACAAAGCCATTTAGTGTGTTAGAACTTGCTGCTCGTATTCGTTCATTACTTCGTAGAAGTAAAAAGGATGAACGATTGATTCAAATACATGGCTTATGTATTGATTTAGATAAAAGAACGGTGACAATTCATGAAGAACCGGTTGAATTGACATTCAAAGAATTTGAATTGTTGAAATATTTAGCTAAAAATGAAGGTAGAGCTGTATCACGAGAAGAGTTGATCAATCAGATTTGGGGATATGATTTTATTGGAGAAAGTAGAACACTGGATGTACATATTAACTCATTGCGTAAGAAGATGGGAAATGAATATGCACATTGGATACAATCTGTAAGACAGGTTGGATATCGTTTTGTTGTTGAGGATAACAATGCATAAGAAGATTGTTCATTCGTTTTTAATAACTTTTTTGATCACATTTATCTTGGGCTTTGGTTTACTTTACGTGAGTTTATATAAAGCATCTATTTCTCAAGATCGACAATATTTAATGAATACAGTTAAATTGGTGAAAAATTTAGAAATCGATGATTTAAATACGACTCGTTTGGGTGATACTTTTAAATCGGAAGATATTCGTATCACAATTATTAAGCGAAACGGAAAAGTTTTATATGATAACTATAAAAATAGAATTCGTGAAAAACACCTGCAGCGAGAAGAGGTAAAACAAGCTATTGCTCAAGGTACAGGGACATGTATTCGTCATTCAGATACAATGCAACGTTCTTATTTGTATGTAGCTGACTATGAGGAAGATAATCAAACAATTGTTCGTTTAGCTATGCCATTTGATGGGTTGAGCCAATCTATTTCGATATTATTAGCACCATTTTTATTTAGTATTGCCGTATCTTTTATGGTGGTATTTGTTTTGTCTAAAAAAATGGCCAATGAAATTGTAGAACCTTTTAAAGATATCACAAATATAATTAATTCAACAGATATTTCAAAAGAAGTACTATCGTTTCATAAATATAATTATCCCGAACTTTATGGAATCACAGATGCATTGACGAATATGTCCGAAGAAAATAAAAAGTATTTAGAAAGACTGGAAAAAGAAAAAAAGGTTCGCCAGGAATTTTTCAGTAATGCGAGTCATGAATTAAAAACTCCACTCACTTCTATACGTGGATATACAGAATTGATTCGTTCGCATACAATTCAGGATAGTGCTCAAATCGATACATGTTTAGATTGTGTTTTAAAAGAGAGCGACCACATGACGCAATTGATCAATGATATTTTAACGATTTCAAAATTAGAAACAGAAGAGATGCAAGTCACATATTCGCATATTCAAGTAAAGAAATTGTTGGATTCTGTTGTCGAGACTTTAAAACCACAAATTGAAGCGATGCATTTAAATGTTTATGTGAATGCGACAGAGTTTACAGTTTTTGCGAGTTTAGATCATATTAAAGGTATCTTCTATAATTTAATTTCGAACGCAATTAAGTACAATAAACAAAATGGACGTATAGATGTTGTTCTAAAGAAAAATCAAAAAAATATGTATTTTAGTGTGGAAGATACAGGTGTGGGAATTGCGCAAGAAGATCAGAGTCGAATCTTTCAAAGATTTTATCGTGTGGATAAACAACGCTCAAAAACAATACCAGGTACAGGTTTAGGTTTGTCGATTGTAAAACATGTTGTCTATTATTATCAAGGCAAAATTCATTTAACTTCAAAGGAAGATGTGGGAACTAAAATCACGGTTGAATTGCCTATTATTGTAAAAGAAAACCCAGAGAATTAGTCTCTGGGTTTTTGTGCATATTCTTGTTTTGATTGTAAAACACGGATTGCGAATACAAATAGAATAACCAATCGAATGATATCTATGATGATAAAGAAGATAAATACACGAATTGAATATTCCTGTGATTTATAGTAGTTCATAAAGGTTGGTAAATAAACTAAAATACGAATAAATTCACCTATCATACAACATGCGATAATCTTCTTTGTCGCCTTTTGATTGTAGTACATATAGAATAATGGAATGGTCCAAATAAAAGCAGTAAAAATACACAACATAAAGATGTCTTTTGTCGCAAATACTTTTTGCATATCCAAACTTGCGAATAGATTTGAAAAGATTTGGATTAGAATTGGAAATAAAATTAATTCACCATAAATAATAATGCCTAAACGAACGGATAGTTGGGGCAAAGTCATAGGGGCTTTTTCTACTATATATTCATCTTCTTCATCTTGTTCAGTTTGTTCGAATTTATTTTCGTATCTATCTTTGATTTTTTCATAATCTGCATTCTTTGTTTGTTTAGCTACCCAATCATCGTCTTCATCGTCCAATTCGATTGTGTGATCAAAATAAATCTTACACCAACGATTGTTTCTTAAGTATCCACCAATTTGGCAAAGTACAATGGTTTTTAAAAGCATACAAGCAACAAGGACAAAGAATGGTAAGATAGTTGTAAGGTTTGACAACAATAATTTGATTGGAAAGTATATAATCAAAAAACTGATCGCAATATCTATCCAATATAGAATACGAAACCATTTTTTACCAGTTGAAAGAAGAATAAATGTGATGCCATATAAAAGAATCTGTCCGATTCCTAATTTGATCAACATAGAGCGGAAAGCTGGATCATCTACTTTCAAGAATTCTATGTTTGAGAAAAGATATGCCATGGCTAAAAAATAAACGCAAAGTACAAAAAAATTAAGAATAAGATGTATAGTGATTTTATGTTTTGATTTTTGGTATAGGATTAGGTTTTCTTCTTGTTTAGAATACATATATGACCTACTTTCTATTAGAAATGATTGATTCATTTCTCTTTATACATTCTATCACAGAACGTAGAAACTAATAAAATACATTGTCAATATTTTAACAATGGATTAATATATCAAAGGAGGGATATCAAACATGGAATTAAAAACAATTCGAATTCAACGTGTGGTTGAACAACAAAATTTGGCTTCCGTTATGAAGAGTGGATCATTGGATGTTTTAGCTACACCGCAAATGATCGCATGGATGGAAGAGGCTGCATGTCTATGCCTAGAATTAGAAGAAGGTAAGACAAGTGTTGGCATCAGTATGAATGTGTCTCATGATATGGCAAGTCCATTAGGGGCAACAATCACAATTGAGGCTAAGATGGTTAATGTAGATGGTCGCAAAATTGATTATGAAGTACAAGCGTTCCAAGATGGTAAATCAATTGGAAAAGGTGTACACAGTCGTTTTGTGGTTGATGCACAAAAATTTATCGATAAAACATACAAGAAATAAAAAAAGAAACCCATGTTAATATGCATGGGTTTTAAAATCCGCTTTTGATTCTATCTATATCTTTCTTATTGCCACTAGCTAACCAAACCATATAATCCGGATAATTTGTGTCTTTAAGTGCTTTTATTTCTTGTTTTACACCATCTGCATCTATATTATATCCCTGAATCCATGTCCGGTATTTAGCGGGATATTTGATACTTTTTAATTGTTCATCACTGATCTTAGTGAATGCATATAAAGTATCGTATGGCTTTTCAACAGGATCATCAATGTTAAAGCTTCCATTTGAAAAGTGATCTAAATAAGGCATAGGACAAATGATATCAACGACATTGGCGATGGCTGGAAGAAATTGTCCAATATCTTGATCATCGCAAGCTACAATAGGCCACGCGAACATATCGGCTGCAACATAAACGTGTTTTGGGGATAATTCTTCTTTTGCGTATTGAAGAAAACCTTGGATGGCGGCTACTTTACTTTCTTTATATGTATTGTGAAAGTTTAGTTTTGAATGTGCGCTTGCCGTTCCATCAGGAAAGCGAACATAATCAAATTGAATTTCATTAAAGCCTAGGTCAGCACACTCTTTGGCAAGTTCCACATTATACATCCATGCTTTTCTAGAATAGGCACTAGGCCAGTATTGATCGTTGTAGACAACTAAATTGCCATTATGATCTGTTAATGATTCTTTTGGGTTTTCCATCGCAAAAACAGCATCTTTAAAAGTAACGATACGACTTACACAATAGAATCCCTTCTTTTTGTATTCTTTAATAATTTTTGTTAAGTCTTTTTTTGAAATCATCGCATTATTTGTTGCTTGACTAGGATCTGATAAATAATCCTTACATACATCACTCGCATATAAAACTGAGCCTTCATCATTCTTAGTTTCGACAATAATCGTATTGATGTTCTTTAACTTTTCAATATATTTTTGATTGTTGATGAAATTGTCCATTGATACGTGGACGGACTTAACATGTTTAGGCATCGAATTTTCTTTATATATTTCTTTTTTGATAGGCTTGTAGTCAATTTGTGATGCATAGGCATCTTTAGAATATCCATCTTTGTAGTAATCATCCCAATATGTCGAATAAGATATGGCTTGATCATACTTTTTTAATGCTAATTTTCTTGATGATTCTACATATGCACCACTTAAGTAATAGGTTTTGTTCTGCTTTTTGACTTTGTACCAACGCATTTGGCCTGTGTCTTTATCCCAGTCTTTTTGATCGATGGATTCTACTCTTACTTTTTCACCTTTCTTGACAATCACTTTACTTAGTTTTCCACCTTTTTCTTCTCTTAAGTTTACCAGTCTTCGACAATAAACATAATCTAAGTGAGTAGCTTCATCAAAACTATTTGCGAGATTTGAATTCTTAACTTTTAGTTTATCGTGATTGTATATGATAATGCTTGAATGTTCTTGTTTTTGATGAACTTTTACTTTTGTACCTTTAGGAATTTTAATTTTTTCAATAACAGCTTCACCATCTTCTAAATGTGCTTTTTCTACCGTTAGCTTATTGGTATTGCATTTAATATATTGAGTAGGGTGGAGTGAGTTTGCGGCTAGGGCAAGTAAAAATAAAAATGCTACGATTATCATTGGAAGAATGAACATTTGTTTACTTTTCATGTAATCACCAATAGAATCGTAGCATAATTCATATAATTGTCAATTTTCAAAGCGCTTTTTGGGATGATTTCCATCGAATCAGACCAATGTTTAATAGAATTAGGGATAAAGCACCGCAAGTATCAATGCATATGTCTGTAATCTGTGGGCTTCTTCCTGAGACAAAAGATTGATGCCATTCATCACTGCAAGCATATAGAATGCATGTGACCAAAGCGTATAGTGCATAGTGTTTCACACCATACTTCCTATACATATTGAAAGTGTTGAAGCCAAGCATGGCATAAATTGTAAAATGTGCGAGTTTACGAACGATATGCATTGAGAATGGTAAAAATTGTAAAAACCAGGCACTTGTTTGTGTGGATTGTTCTGCATTTTGACTGGAAAAATAAAAGATCAGTAGCATGTTGCAGATTGTAATAATGGTAAAAATGTGTTTTTTCAATTCGAAAACTCCTTTTGTTGAATAAATAAAGCGTGGTCCGCCTTTTTGTAGTCGGATTCTTTGAAAGAGTGGCGAACATAAACAAAATGATAATCGAAAGTGTTGGACATGTCAAAATCATCTAAAATAATATAACTTGTCACATTGTTTTCAATAATAAATTCTTGAATAGCTTTTGTGCGTGGATTAATCAAAGTGGTAACGGATTTAACATATTTTCCCAAATCAAAGATGTCAAACATGGCCTGAAGTTGTTCTAATGAATAGACTATTCTCCATGAGCTTGTGATGATGATTTGAGCATCATATTTTTCAATGAGCTGCTTCAAAAGTTGAATACTTTCTTTTGAAAAACAATAATAAACTTGATTGACTAAATATACGTTTAGTGTGGCAATTTTTGGGTGGTTCAATTTTTTTGCCAGGACATTTGGTAAATTGTAATCGAGACAATAGGAATTCTTTTTACGACTCGTATTGATTACTCCATCGATATCTAAAAATATACATGGTTTCATATGTGTTTCTCCTCTTAATATGATAGTCAAAATTGTACTCAAGTTCAAATGTTGATATAATTTGTAAAAAGGATGTGTGATTATGGAAAATAAAATTGTTCTTGTGACAGGAATGTCAGGGGCCGGTAAATCAAGTGCAATGAATGCTCTAGAAGATTTGGGCTATTATTGTATGGATAATTTTCCTAAGGAATTGTTGGAAAATTTAGAAGACTTACTAAGAAAAGATGAGTCTCATTATAAAAATGTAGCTCTTAGTGTGAGTGCTATTGATTACCAGGCTTTTGTGAGCTACTTTGAAAATATTAACCGCGATCTTCAAATCTTGTTTTTAGATTGCAGCGATGAAGAATTGTTGTTACGTTATCGCTTTACAAGAAGACAACATCCAATGATTGTGAATCATTTGGCTACAACATTAGAAGATGCGATTGAAGTAGAGCGCGATTTTTTGGATCATCTACAAGAGAATTCACAGAATACGATTCATATTGATACGACAAAATTAAGTACTTCTGCTTTGGCAAGTCGTGTTTTACATCGTTTCAAAAGTGCACAAAGAAGCGTGTTTACAGTCACATTCCAATCTTTTGGATTTAAACATGGAGTACCATTAGATGCAGATATGGTCATTGATGTTCGTTTCTTGCCAAACCCATTTTATGATCCATTGCTTCGAGATAAAACAGGAAATCAAAAAGAAGTATATGACTATGTAATGGATAAACCAGAAACACAAGAGTTTATTTTGAAACTAAAGGATTATTGTGATTTTGTGTTCTCACAATATGAGAAACAGAACAAGTCTCATATGATTGTTGCGATTGGATGTACAGGTGGTCAACATCGCTCGGTTTCGATTTGTAACTGGTTGTATGATGAATATAAAGATATATATCGTTGTTTTAAATCGCACCGTGATATTGGAGTTGACGAAGAATGAAAAAAATAGTCGTAATTGGTGGGGGTACAGGTCTTTCAAGCATGTTAAAGGGTATGAAACGTTTGGAAGATGTTGATTTAACGGCCATTGTTACAGTAGCTGATGATGGTGGCAGTACCGGAAGAATACGTGATATATACAATATTCCTGCAGTTGGAGATATTCGTCATGTTTTATGTGCTATGGCTGATGAAGAAGATGAAGGCTTTTTCTCGGATTTGCTGAATTATCGTTTTGAAGGAAGCGAAGATGTGGGTGGTCATAATTTAGGAAACTTGATTTTCTTGGCAATGATCAATACTACAGGCTCATTTATGGGAGCTATTGAATCAATTTCAAGAGTATTAAATGTGAAGGGGAATATTCTTCCTAGTACCTTGGATGTTGTTACATTATATGCAATGATGAAAGATGGCACGCTGGTTCGTGGAGAAAAAAATATCCCAACGGTATACAACAGTATCGATCATGTTTTTTATCAGAAGTATGTGCATGCATATAAACCGGCTATTGAAGCTATTAAAAATGCCGATTTGATTATTTATGGAATTGGATCTTTATATACTTCAATTATGCCGAATCTAATAATTTCGGATATCTCGAAAGCTATTGAAAAGAACCCTTGCAAGAAAATCTATTTTTGTAATGCCATGTCTCAGCCTGGAGAAACAGATGGATATACGGTTCAGGATCATATTAATGCAATTGAAAAACATTCATTTAAACATCCAGTAGATTTAGTGGTGGTTAACCAGTCGATGTTACCTAAAGAAGTTTTAGACATGTATGCTTCACAAAATAGTTATCCAATTTGTATTGGAAATGAAGCAACAGACTATGCTATTATACAAAGAGATTTGTTGGCGTTGGATACAAAAGGTCGTATTCGTCATAATCCAATGGCTGTCAAAGAAGTTGTAGAAGAATTGATCAAGGGGGTATAGACTTGTCCTTTACATCTGAAGTATATTTCTTGTAAAGGATACAAACTGACATATATCCGTTACGTGCTTATACAGGCTTTATATACAGTGAAAATACATGATACATACTGTCATAGACTGATATAGACCTATCTAATTAAGTAACAAATTGAGTTACAAATTTTAAATAAGTAACAAGAAAGTAACAAAAATAAGCACGAAACAACGGAGGATATAATCATGTTACAAGAAACAAAAGCAACCCAACAAAACGAAAACACACTGAATGATAATTATTATGTGTGTAAAATCAATGAAATGTTATCATCAATGGATTCTAACACTATTAAGCGAATACACAATTTTGTTTATAGAGTATGGAGTCACCTATAAAATGAATTAAGATACAAAAAAGGCAACCTTGATATTTCAATAGTTGCCTTTTATTATGCGTTCACGTTCCTCAAGAAGAGAAGCGATTTTTCTACAATACAATTCCTGTTTTATATAATCTTGATTGAGATTGCATTTATTTAATTTTAATAGCAAAGATTCTATTTCTTTGTCTATGTTGAATATGCGTTCTTGAGGTGTACGAGCCCACATATTTTATAAAGTGTGCTCTGTTTTTTGTTTAATTAAATACATTAGGCTAGAATCTTCACGTTCAATTAATAAATCTACACCATAGGCTAGATTTCCACGCCATGCTTCATATGAGTTACTTAAGATACGTGATTGATCGTTTGATGATTCATAGCTTAAATTTTTAATTTGAGTGTTTAAATCAATGATATGTTTATATGTATCAATCAACTCCTGTTTTAAGGGCTTTAGAATGGTTTGTCGTTGCGTTTGATATTCTCGCTCCCAATTATTCAATTCAGTGTAGTTTTCACGCTCTAGGCACTTATTAAGGGCGTTATATGCTTTTGTTTTCTTAGTACCTAACTCATTTAATAAATCTTGATACACTTTTAATTTTGGCGTGTTTTCTGTCACAATTTCATATGTTTTTGATTCTTTAGCATTTTCAATGACTTCTTTAAGTGAATCAATTTTACTTATTAGTGATTCTACTTGTTTTGAAATGTCATTGTATTCAATGACTGAAGGGTTATTTTTTAGAATTTCATTCATTTTACCCTCCATAGTCGTATTTAATGTTTTTAATTGTTGTTGAATATCGTTCATTTTTATCATCCTCCTTTTATTCAAAATCTTTTAGATCTCTTTCTTTTGCCACGTTTGTAATCATATCTTTATTGATTGCGTTTACTTCTGAAGCATTGAATTTAACCTCTGTACGCTCATTTTGTCCTAAGTATTGTTTTCCTAGCCATATAAGCATTGTAGGATTTCCTTTCATTGCTAGTTCAAATTGAGCTCTTCTCAATGAAGTTTTAAACAATATATTTTTTTGAGTGAAGTACTCGGAGAAATTGACTCCATAGGTACGTTGTACCCATTTAGACATTGTTTTGTCACTAGTATTAAAATAACGACAAATCTCTTCTTGAGTGAATCCAAATTCTCCTGTAAGTCTTTCAAATTGCTCTTTATCAAATTGTTTTAAAGGTCTAGCTATTATTGCACCTCCTTTCTTTTAATGTTATTAAATCTAACATTTTTAAAACTTGCTTTTATTGTTTTATCCTCCTAGAAACATTTAAAGTTTCTCTTCTCTTTGGAATCTCTTCTTTTCAAATCCACACTCTATTCTATTCTTATTTCTAGTCTATTCTATTCAGTTCTATTCTATTCGGCTACAAACGTTAAGAATTGTTGGGGCTTGTATCGATCGATTGCGTTCGCTTTCTTGCATTTTCTGAGTTTTGTTCGCATTTCTTTGCCCATTTAAGATAATCTCTATCAATTTGTCCCTTTAAAAACTGAAATACAAAATTTATGTTAGGGTCTGATGGTGGGGCTATTTCAATGCCATCATATAGACTTTTTCCATAAATAAGAATGTATTTTATAAGCTTTCCTATTTGTTCGTCTGACATTAATTCAAACGAGTTAAGCCAATCAAAATAACACAACATTGAAATGCGTGCGTTTTTAGGCTTGGGAGCGTCAACCATTGTTTACGCTCCTATTTAATGCTTTCTTTACTTTAGATTCTTTAGAAAGCATATAAATGATAATCTAAATATGTACATAAATGATCATTTAAGAATGTACACTTCT
>OHTG01000894.1_pt1 | contig 15958 bp, 20 predicted proteins | sample 1578761 | NCBI WGS metagenome assembly OHTG01 (sample SAMEA3879536, study PRJEB24766) | human gut metagenome | biome: human-associated habitat; feature: feces | place: USA | collected 1985/1987
TCTTATTATACTTCTTTTTCTAATTAGATAACGTAATTTTAGAATTTTTTACTAGTTGCGCATTCTTTTTCTGGCTCGAATCCGAATTTAAGCCCGCACAGCCGGAACCTTCCTCGCCGCCTTTTCTTTAAATCCGCTATAGATGAAAGTCAGAATTCCAGCCCAAATAAACAGCAAAGGAATGAGCTGCTGGTGATTGAACGGCTCATGGAAGAAAACCAATCCGACAATTAGCGTAAGGATCGGATTCATGTACTGGATGAATCCAAGGATCGTCAGCGGAAGAACATTGGCCGCAGCCGAGAAAGCAATCATCGGCACGGACGTCACAAGCCCCACGCTGATGAGAAGAATCGTGATGTAGGTTCCGCCGGCAAGGAATGCGCCGACGCCGTTCGCATCAAGATAAAACAGGTAGGCAATGGCAAAGGGAAGCATGAGAGAGGCTTCTAAGGCATTGCTCACCCAAGGGTCAATCCCGAGGCGCTTTTTAAAGACCCCATAAAGCGCCCATGAAGAAGAAACACCCAATGCGATCCAAGGCATGCGGCCGAGTATGTAGATCATGATGCACACGCCGAGGAATGGCAGGAATACACTCAGCTGCTTTAATCGGCTCAGCCGCTCTCTAAAAAACACTACGCCCAGCGCAACAGTAAACAAAGGCGTTAGGAACATGCCGATGCCAAGTTCGACAACTTGGTTAGATGTTGCCGCGTAGACATTGATCCACCAGTTGATCGCCGCAATCGCAGCCGCAGCAAATAAATTGAAATACTGAATCGGCTGCTTTTTGAAAGTACGAAGCGTACTGAAAATCTCAGAAAACCGCCCTATCAGCATCAGAAATGCTGAGATTAGGATCAGAGACCAAAGTACTCGGTGACCGATGACTTCCCAACCCCGCACACTTCCGAATAAAGCCCAGTACAAAGGCATAAAGCCCCAGCAAAGGTATGCGCCGACAGCGGCAAGAAGTCCCTTGGTTTGAACGGTCATAGATTGTAGTTTTTGAGGTTTGTTGTGGCTGATATTCTACGAGCCGACCGCAGGCTCAACAATGCTCCGTTTACCGGGGCTTTTTGAAAAATCTGCCTGGATCAATCGCACGCAGAAGATCGGCCTCCAACGGAATCGGCTCATTAAACATTTGCGCTGCGATGACTTTAGCGGCAAGTTCATTGAACACGGTACCTCGAGACCCCATAGCACAGCTCACGTAAATACCTGTCGCATTCGGAAAGCCTTCCGCTGCCGGAACTTGTCCGACAACCGGCAGTCGATCCGGTGCAACACATCGAAACCCTTCATAAAATCCAGCCGCGTCAGCTTCAGTTAGCTGCGAAAATAGATCCGTCAAATGAGAAAGATTTTTGCAGTGTGCTTCTTCTGAAGACATCTGTTTGTCAGCACTTTCATAGGTTGCACCGACACCGATCCAATCATCAGGACTGTGAATGGCATAACCCGGACCTGTTACCGCGCCTTTTAAATCCGTTAAGGCGCCCTCGCAGAGAAGAGATAATCTGCCTTTCCATCGGGTTAACGGAAGTTCAATTCCGCATCTGCTTCAGCAATGATTTGTCCGAAGGCATCTTTGGCTTGACAATTTTTTCCTTGCTTCGACAGAGAGCCGACCCGAGTGTTAAACAGCAAGGAAGCACCCGAGCGGTTCAGACGCGCTCTAACCCATTCAGCCACAGCAACGATACCGGCGCCTTCGTGCCAAAGGCCGCCTAATCGAGGCTTAAGACCGATTTTTGATTCGGCTTCCTCTGCTGACATCAGTCGGAGGAAATCTTTCGGAAAACTGAACGGCTTTAACTGAGCAAACTGCTGCTGCCATTTTTGAAGTTCGGCTCCATCTCTGGCCATCTGGTAAAGCCCCTCAGTCCGGACCAACTCCGGATAGCAGAGCAACTCTTCCCGCAGCATCTCCAAACCCGACCTTGTCAGCCTGAACAGCTGATTATCGTCACCTGAAGGCTGAGCATGCACCACGCCCCAGCGAAGCGCTGAGGCGCCGGAAGCACCGACGGGACCGGCATCGACAACCTGAACTTGGACGCCGCGGCGTGCCAGCTCGCAAGCCACCGCCGAACCGGCAAGTCCGGCCCCGATGACAATAGCTGACTGAGGTTTTTCGGCTGAATTTAAAAATGTCGTTGAGCGGCGATGCTTGAACTTAGGTTCAAAGCGGCCGACGGTCATTTCTGACTTATGCCCGAAACCCGGAACCTTTTGGATCGTGAATCCTGCTTCCGTAAAAGCTTTTCTGACGGCCGAAGCTACACACCAAGTCGCAAGTGTGGCACCTTCTCGAGCGTGCGAACAGATTGCTTTGAGAAGTCTCGGCTCCCACATCTCGGGATTTTTCTTCGGCGAGAAACCGTCCGGATAGAAAGCATCAAAAGCGCCGGAAAGCTTCTTGACGGCTGCAGAAGACGGCATGAAGTAAAGATCTAAGACGACGCGCCCTTCATCGAATGTCAGACGATGTACACCCGGCGTCAGGGTCGGCCATTTAGCTGCCAGCTCTTCAGCTTCAGCCTTAAGGCTTAAAGAGGCGAATGTTTTAATGTCCGACGCTTGGAGCGGAAAGCCTTCTATCGCCAAATAAAACAGCTTGCCGCTTCTCTGCGGATCTTCCCGCCATGCCTTAAGCGTCGTCAAGAAGTTTGTGCCGAGTCCAAACCCGTTCTCAATAATCGTGAACTGATCTCTGCCCTGCCATCTTTCAGGCAGCTGGGTTCCGCCTAAAAAAACAAAACGGGACTGTTCATAAGCCCCGTCTTTGGATGCATAAACATCGCCGAACTCGGGGCTGTATGCACAGCCCCGGTCGTCAAGAGAAATTTTCCCTTGAACAATGGTCATTTTGACCCTTAGCTCTTGAGCGGTTTGAAGCGCAGTCTGTGCGGTATTGCCGCATCTCCGAGTCTGCGTTTCTTGTCTGCTTCGTATTCCGTATAGTTGCCGGCGAAGAATTCGACCTTGGAATCGCCTTCAAAAGCCAGAATGTGTGTAGCGATGCGGTCTAAGAACCAGCGGTCATGAGAAATGACCATAGCGCAGCCGGCAAATTCCAGCAGCGCTTCTTCCAGAGCACGCAGTGTTTCAACGTCCAAGTCGTTAGACGGTTCGTCAAGGAGAAGAACGTTGCCGCCGGCAAGAAGCGTTTTAGCCATGTGGAGACGTCCGCGTTCACCGCCAGAGAGCGTTCCGACGATCTTCTGCTGATCTCCGCCCTTGAAGTTGAAGCGGCCGAGATAAGCACGGCTCGACATCTCAAACTTACCGACTTTCAAAATGTCCAAACCGTCGGAAACCGCTTCCCAAACGGTCTTGTCGTTCGGGAGAGATTCTCTGGTCTGAGAAACCGCGCTGAGTTTGACGGTCGGTCCGATATCGATTTCACCGGAATCCGGAGTTTCTTTACCGGTGATCATCTTGAAGAGCGTGGACTTACCGGCGCCGTTCGGACCGATCACGCCGACGATGGCTCCGGGAGGAATGGAGAAGCTCAGATCATCGATCAGGAGACGATCGCCGAAACCCTTAGAAACATTCTTGAATTCGATGACTTTATCGCCGAGGCGGTCAGCCACCGGGATGAAGATTTCGTTGGTTTCGTTGCGCTTCTGGTATTCGTAGCTAGACATTTCTTCGAAGCGGTTCAGACGAGCCTTGCTCTTGGCCTGTCTGCCCTTGGCATTCTGACGAACCCATTCAAGCTCGTGCTTCATTGCCTTGATGCGGGCGTCTTCTTTCTTCTGCTCGAGCTCTAAGCGCTGTTCCTTCTGATCAAGCCAGGAGGAATAGTTGCCCTTCCAGGGAATACCGTGTCCGCGGTCCAATTCGAGAATCCACTCGGCAGCGTTGTCCAGGAAGTAACGGTCGTGGGTCACGGCAACCACGGTTCCGGGGAAGTGCTGCAGGAACTGTTCAAGCCAATCCACACTTTCTGCGTCCAGGTGGTTGGTCGGTTCGTCCAAGAGGAGCATGTCCGGCTTGGAGAGCAGCAGACGGCAGAGAGCCACACGGCGTTTTTCACCGCCGGAGAGATTACCGATCTTGGCATCCCAAGGCGGAAGACGAAGCGCGTCAGCAGCAATTTCCATCTGCGTATCGGCGTTCGTACCGCCGGTAGCGATGATGGCTTCAAGCCGAGCCTGCTCGGCAGCTAAGGCGTCAAAATCAGCGTCGGGATCGGCATAAGCCTCATAGACTTTGTTGAGCTTTTCCTGGGCATCGAAAATGTCGCCTAGGCCTTCGGCAACCGTTTCGCGAACGGTTTTTTCAGGATCAAGAACCGGCTCCTGCGGCAGGTAACCGATCTTGATGCCGGGCATCGGAATGGCTTCGCCTTCAATCTCAGTATCCACACCGGCCATAATCTTGAGCAGCGTGGATTTACCGGCGCCGTTTAAACCTAAGACGCCGATTTTGGCGCCCGGGAAGAAAGACAGAGAAATGTCCTTAAGAATTTGTCGCTTGGGCGGAACAATTTTGCCCACGCGGTTCATTGTGTATACAAATTGAGCCATAAAAATAAGCTGGTTATAGTGTTCGTTAATTAGTTGTCAATCGGCTTGCCGTGTTTGGCATTGCGCTTTTTCACGCCGAAGTACCCGCGAAGAACCCAGAGTTTTCTGAGCTTGGCAATGCGTTCATTTTCCTTCTCACGGAACTCGCCCATCTCATCCGGGCAATACTTCTTCCACTTCTTATAAACACCGCCGATATCCATGTCTTCCATAAAGGAACGAATCTTTTGAGGAAGACCTTGCGTATCTACGCTTGCCTGAAAATCAATCAACGCGGGCTTTCCGTTGACCTGCATGACCCAGTTGCTGGTCCCGCGGGTATCCAAATGAACCAGATGCCGGGCATGGATCGACCGAATAATCTCCTCGCATTCTTCCAAGAAAGTCGGAGAAACCTCTTCCTTCGGAACACGGTTTAAAACGCGGCCGGGAATATATTCAATCGCAAGCATATGCGGCGTCACCATGAAGGCTTCTGTCGGAACGCCTTCGAGGCCGTGAAGCTTGCGGACCGCCTTCAGTTCACGCCAAAGCACAAACTTAGCAAAACTGTTTTTTACAAGCCAACGGCGATCGGAAAAGTCTTTGATTGTCCAGCGCTTACCATTGATGTTAGCCACTGACACCCGGGCATTTCCCCACCGACCGTCACGAAGCAGCTGCACATCTGCCTTCTCGAGATCTTCTTTAGTAAACGGTTTGATATCCGTCTGAGTCATCGGTCTTTATGAGCACCCACGTTATTCTAAATTCACCTAACAGTGTTATCTCACTGTCTATTCGTGAAAAAATTATAGATTAATAGTGAAAAAACCGTAACGTACGTGTGCCCCCTAAGATGTTTTTAGTTATGACCGACCATGCCAAAATTTTGTCGGCCAAACAAGGCCGTGTTCGTATCTAGATCTTTGAGATCTGATACCTCCTTTTATTACATCCCATCCATTCTTCTCTTCTGTTTTATCAATAGAGCAATTTTTTTACGGCACAAAGAAAAACAATATAGAGTAATAGATAATAATGTTTTAAATCAATGAATTAATTAATAAATAAGTTAGTTTGACTCTACAATAATTGTAAGGTTAATAATTTTTCAATAGTTTGCATCAAGAGAATCCGGCATGAAATTTCAAGTAAAAAGAAAAGGCTTATTTTCCATTGGAGAGCTTGCGACAGTTTTTCATGTAACGCCGGGAACAATACGTCATTACGAGAGCCTAGGTCTACTTAAACCTTCATTTGTTGACCCGGAAACAAATTATCGATTCTATGAGTTCTCACGGCTTGAAGTCCTGCACACCATAAGGTATCTCAGATCATTGGGCATGACACTCGAAGCAATCGGAGAATTTCTAAGGGATCGCAACGTTTCAGGGATACTTGAACTTCTCGAAGCTCAAAAGATGGAAATTGCCGCCAAACAAAGAGAGCTGAAAATAACAAAAAGAAAGTTAGAAAGAAGAATCCAGAGCATCAAGGACGCACTCGGTAGTCCGATCGATGAAATACAGCTCGTGACGCTCGACAAACAAAAGTTCTTGCTTTTGGAAACGAAACTCGTCAACCCTGATAATGACGATCTCGAAATGGCCGTACAAGAATTAGAGAAAAATCAAAAAGACTCATTGGTTTTTCTAGGCAAAGTCGGTCTCGGCATTTCGAAAAATCATCTCAAAGAAGGCAGCCTGGAGACATACGACTTCGTTTTTTTGATGCTTGATAAGGAAGATTCCTTCTCCGGGAAAGTTCTCACTACACCTCCTCAGCTCGGCGTCGTCACACGCTTTAAGGGCCTCCACAAAGAAGCTCCTGCTGCCTACACGAAGTTATTGGAATTCATCTCCGCAAATAACTTAGAAATTACCGATTTTTCCCGAGAAATAACCTTGATCGATTCAGGGTTCACTTCCGATCAAAACCTTTACGTGACAGAAATTCAGATACCAGTGAGGCAAAAAAATGAATAATTCTTTCAGTGTGGAAAAAAAAGTTTTTGAGGTTCTCCCCGATTATTGCGTCGGCGTCATCCGCACCTCCATTCCAAACAAAGAGGGCGCGGCCAACGCAGTAAGCGAACTATTCAGAAAAGAACTTCAACGGTTCTTTCATCAGTCTCAAGGTGTTGCGTTAAGAGAAACCAAAAACATTTCTGCCTACCGTTCCGCCCTACAAAAGGCTGGAATAAATCCAAATAAATTTATGTGTTCTATCGAGGCTCTGTCTAGAAGAGTACAGAAAAGCGGTGTGCTCCCCGAGATCGACCCAATCGTTGATCTTGGAAATGCCATCTCTTTGAAGTATCTGCTGGCCGTCGGTGCCCATGATTTAGCAAACGCACAAGAGAACTCAATCGCAGTCAGATTTTCTGAAGCGGGGGACCTTTTCAGACCGATGGGAACTCTGACGGATGAAGCCGTTCCGGAGGGAGAACTTGTTTACGTTTCTAGACATCAGGTGAAAACGCGTCGATTCATTTGGCGACAAAGCGATGACGGAAAAATCACCAACCTCACCACGGAATACCTGATTCCGCTTGATGGTTTCATCGGAACCAACGATGACGACGTTATCAAAGCTCGTGATGAATTCGCCTCACTGCTTACAGAATGGTTCGGTGCTTCGGTGTCGACAGGCTTTGTCTCAAAAGAAAATAATATCTTCAATTTCTGATAATGGAAAAAGAAAGCTCTCAAGGCTATTTCCTTTACCTCGTCCTATTTTTAGGTCTTCTAAACGGTTTTGGCCCGTTCGTGATCGACATGTATCTTCCGGCTTTGCCTGAGATGACACATGTCTTTAAAACATCTGCTTCCGTCATCCAGCTTGGTCTAACTTTCTGCATGGGCGGCTTAGCCGTCGGCCAAGTCTTACTCGGTCCGGTCAGTGATAGGTTCGGAAGAAAAGCGGTTCTTCTTTTTTCTCTGTTTTTGTATCTATCCGCCACTGTCGGCTGTCTCTGCAGCGAATCAATCTGGATTTTTACTTTTTTCCGCTTTCTTGAAGGGATTGGAGCTGCCGGAGGTATCGTCCTCTCCCGCTCCGTTGCAACCGACCTCTATCATGGGAGACAACTCGCCAAAATAATTGCATTCATTAGTGCCATCAACGGATTAGCGCCCATCGCCGCCCCACTGAGCGGAGGCCTCGTTGCCCAAATTGTCGGCTGGCGGGGAATTTTTTTGATCCTTTTGTCCTTAGGAATTTGTTTGACGTTAGGGTCTTTGTTTTTTCGAGAAAGTCTGCCTCCGGATAGAAGAAGCGGTGCTGGCTGGAAAAATGTTTTAAAGGGTTTCGGCGACATTCTCAGAGAAAAAGGTTTCATTCCCGCCTCCCTTGCCTATGCATGCTCAATATCCGCCATTTTTTGCTATATCTCAGCAGCTCCGTTCATCATTCAACAGGAATATAACTTGAGCGGCGTACAGTTCTCCCTCATCTTTGCTTTCAACGCGTTGGTCATCGCTTGCGGCTCGATCCTGTCCGTCAAATTCAGTTCTGTTGAAAAATCTTTAAAGTTCGGAGCACTTCTTGCATTTTTCGGGGCGGGCTGTTGTCTGCTTTTATATTTCCTTAGTCAGTCGCTCCTCGCTTACCTAGTTCCTGTCGCCCTGATGCTCTTCGGACTCGGTTTCATGTTTCCTAGCTCAACCACCTTGGCCATGGAGAAAGGCAGAAAATACGCAGGTATTGCTTCCTCCGTTGTCGGAGGCCTCGGCTATCTCGCGGGAGGTTTAGCCGCCCCGCTGGTTGGAATCGGCGACATCAAGCTTGCTTCGTTTAGCTGGAGCTTCGTCTTCTTATTAGCTGGCCTCCTTCTCATTTTTTTCTGTGATCACAGGAAAACGAGACTTTAGACCGGTTTCGCGATAAAGCACTCAAAGAAAAATCCCGCCTCGGTGAGAGCGGGATTTTTCTTTACTTAAATTTCTTTAAGATGACTCTGCGCTTTCTTCCTCAGGCTCATCCTTCTTGCCGAATACTGCACACAGCCAAATGCCGACCTGGTACAGAATCACCAGCGGCAATGCCAGCAAGCACTGGGAAAGAACATCCGGCGGCGTCACAATAGCGGCTAGAACGAAAGCGCCGACGACCATATAAGGGCGAGCCTTCTTTAACTTTGAAATCGAAGTAATGCCCATGCGGTTCAAGACAACCACAATGATCGGCACTTCAAACGTTAAACCAAACGCTAAGAAGAGCGCCAGCACAAAGCTAAAGTACGAATCAATGTCTGGTGCGAAGTTCACAGAGTTCGGGGAGAATCCGGCAATGAACTGGAACACCATACGGAACACAATGAAATAGCAGTAAGCCATTCCGAGGAAGAACATCACCAAACTCGAAATAATGATCGGAGCGGCAAGTTTCTTCTCTTTTCGATAAAGTCCCGGAGCGATAAAGCCCCAGAGCTGCCACAGCACATAAGGCAGTGCAATCACGAAAGCGACGAACAGCGTCACTTTCAAAGGCACCATAAACGGTGCGATCACACCGGTGGCCAGCAGTTTTGCGCCCTGAGGCAAAGCCACCATCAGCGGCTTACTCAGGTAGTCGAAAATCTGCTTCATGAACGGCGACAAGCAGGCAAAAACCAGCAGAACCGACACAGCCATACGGACAATACGGGAGCGAAGCTCAATTAAATGAGCGACGAGTGTCTGCTCGCGGTCATCTTCCGGCCCGTCTTCCGGGCGTTCTACCAAATCTTTATCACTCATTATTTAAACGCGTGAAATACGGGTTTTGTTAACATGACTGCGCGGCGCAAAGCGTCCGGCGCCGGTTTTGGAAACAGAAGCGACCTTCTGAGCCTCAACCTGCTGCTTGAGCGCATTGATTTCACGCATTAAGTCGGCAAGCGTAGGAGCGTTGGGGTCGGCCATCGGCGCATTGGCCGGCGCTTGTCCGAAATTGTAGGAGTCGACAGTAGGAGCCGGGCCGCTCAGTTCCTGAGGCAACGTCGGTTTGATGTCGGATGCACCCCAGTCAAATGCCTTTTCCAGCATAGAGGTGTCGACCGACTTGTCGAGATTTTCCCAGGCGGCGTTCTTGCCCTGACCGGCAGCGACAGAGGTCGAAGCAGTTTCGGTCTTAGCAGTACCGTCTACGATGTTCTCCATTGAAAGCTCGGCTTTCGGAGCGGTGGATTCCATCCACTGATCCTTAAGCTCCTTGGAAGCGTTGTCCATCGTGGACTTGACTTCCTGGCCGGCGGAAGTGACGGAGTCCCGCACATCGCTGACCTGTTTTTCAATAGAGTCGGTTGTGTTCTTCAGACTCGACTGAAGGTCGCTCGCCATCTTCTTGGCGTCCTCCTGAATCTTTTTCAGTTCAGAAAGTTCGACCTCTTTGTCGATATCGTTTTTAACCTGCGAGACGAATCTCTGGGCTTTCCCCATAAGAGAGCCCGCAGTCTTTGCTACCTGAGGGAGTTTGTCGGGGCCGAGGACGACCAACGCGATGGCCGCGATGACCCCGATTTCGCCCATGCTTAAATCAAGCATATGTACTCAATCGTGTTTGAATTAAGCCTGTTTCTTTTCTTCAGGTTTAGCTTCTTCTTTAGCAGCAGGTGCTTCAGCCGGTTTCTGGTCGGCAACTTGAGCCGGTTTAGCCGGTTCGTCCTGAGCTTCCTTCATACCTTCTTTGAAGCCCTTAACGGCGCCGCCGAGGTCTTTGCCCATGTTCTTAAGTTTGCTGGTACCGAAAATCAGAACAACGATAACCAGCACAACTAACCAATGCCAGATGGAAAGAGAACCCATTTTTTACTCCTAGAGTTTTGTCCAAGGACGCGGGCCGCCCAAGACATGTACGTGAATATGATTTACTTCCTGACCACCGTCATGTCCGGTGTTGATCACAACGCGGAAGCCGTTATTTGCACCCGCTTCTTTTGCCAACACAGGCGCTAAAGCCAGCATTTTACCTAAAAGCGGCTCTTCTGCTTTGCCCATGACAGCCAAAGAGTCGTAATGCTGTTTGGGGATAATCAGGAGATGAACAGGCGCAGCAGGGTGAATGTCTTTAAAGGCAATCACTTCGTCATCTTCATAAACTTTCTGGGAAGGGATCTCTCCCCTTGCGATTTTGCAAAAAAGGCAATCTTCCTTTTGCATACCATTCTCCAAGTTACTTTTATATTTTTAAAGAATTCAGCCGTCGGCTCAATATGGATAACCCTACCATAGGGTTCTCATTAACGCTTTCTCACGATTCTTTTCGATTCGCTTTTTCGACCAAACCTGAGGTTCCTTCTCTGCGGGCGAGCTCCTGCAGCACTTCTTCAGGACGGATTCCGGCCTGGGAGAGCACAACCATGGAATGAAACCAGAGATCGGCCGTTTCGTAGATCAGATGGTCGCGATCGCCGTCTTTTGCGGCCATCACGACCTCGGTAGCTTCCTCACCGACCTTCTTTAATGCGGCATCGGGTGCTTTCGAAAATAATTTAGCAACGTAACTAACCTTAGGATCTCCGCCTTTGCGGCTATCGATGACATCGGCAATTTCGCTGATTACAGGAACTCGTTCCATTTTTTATTCCTTTAGTGATGTCCCTTGCCGTACATCTCTTCCGGAGACTTCAGGACAGGAGCATTCTCTTTCCAGTCTTTACCGTCCCAGCTGCGGTAAAAGCAGCTTCTATGGCCGGTGTGACAGGCAATATTTCCTTTTTGTTCGACCTTGTAGATAACGGAATCACCGTCACAGTCGAGCAAAATCTCAAAAATTTTCTGACGATTGCCGCTCTCTTCGCCTTTACGCCAAAGCTTTTGGCGAGAGCGAGAAAAATAAGTACCGAATCCGGTCCTGAGCGTCTCTTCCAAGGCTTCTTTATTCGCCCAGGCAAGCATCAGAATCGTACCGTCATGGGCGTCCTGTGCTATCACGGGAACCAGACCGTCTAAGTTAAAGCGGACTTCTTCAATCATTCTCGAAACGATCCTTAGTCAAGACGGACAGGAATACCGCGCTCCTGCATATAGCGCTTGGCTTCTTCGATGGTGTATTCGCCAAAGTGGAAAATCGAAGCGGCGAGTACCGCATCGGCATGACCTTCAACAATGCCGTCAACCAAATGCTGGAGATTTCCGACGCCGCCGGAGGCAATCACCGGGATCGAAACCGAGTCGCTCACAGCGCGTGTCAGTTCCAGATCAAATCCGGCTTTCGTTCCGTCGCCGTCCATGCTGGTGAGAAGAATTTCGCCGGCGCCGAGCTTTTCAACTTTCTTTGCCCACTCAACCGCATCAATGCCTGTCGGCGTTCTGCCGCCGCGGGTATAAACCTCCCACGTGCCGTCGCTTCTGCGCTTAGCATCAATGGCAACCACAATGGCCTGACTGCCGTAAATCGAAGAGGCCTCGGCAATCAAATCGGGATTATTGACGCCCGCGGAGTTAATCGAGACTTTATCCGCACCGGCATTTAATAAACGGCGAACATCTTCCGCTTTACGCACCCCTCCGCCGACGGTCAACGGAATAAAGACCTGAGCCGCAACGTCTTCAATCACTTTGAGGATCAGATCTCTTTCGTCCGAAGTCGCCGTGATATCCAGAAAGGTCAGTTCATCGGCGCCCTGCTCATCGTATCGGCGAGCAATTTCCACCGGATCTCCGGCGTCTCTCAGGTCGACGAAATTCGTTCCCTTGACCACGCGGCCGCCGGTCACGTCTAAGCACGGAATGATGCGTTTTGCGAGCATGAATTTATCCTTCGTTATTGGCCTGATTGTCTTTTGCGGCTTCTGTCGCCTCGACTAAATCAAGCGCCTGTGTGAAGTCCAAGGTACCTTCGTAAAGAGAGCGGCCCAAAATCTCCATCGTCACGCCGTCGTCTTCAACGGCAAGCAGCTTGCGGATGTCATCCAGGTCTCGGATACCGCCGGAAGCAATAACGGGAATAGACAGCTGGCTGGCTAATTCGGCCGTGGCTTCAACGTTGCAGCCGGTAAGCATGCCGTCACGGCTGATGTCGGTGTAAAGAATGGCATCCACACCGTAGCCTTCGAATTTCTTAGCTAAGTCAGTGGCAGAGTGTCCAGTGTTCTTTGTCCAGCCGTCGGTCATAACCATACCGTCTTTGGCATCCAAGGAAACAATGACGCTGCCGCCGTACTCACTGCAGACGTCATGCAGGAATCCCGGAGCTTTCACGGCAGCCGCCGAGGTCGAGCACTTCGCCGACGCGTTCCAGCGTGCGCATACCGCCGCCGACTTCAATTTCAACGTCTTCTGCGAATTCACTGCAGATCTTGCGGATCACGGAAAGGTTCACGGGCTTTCCGCTTCTGGCCGCATCCAAGTCAACCAGATGCAGACGTTCGGCGCCGAGTTCAACCCAATGACGGGCCTGAGCAACGGGGTCGGTATTGAAGACAGTAATGTTGGAAGTTAAATCTCCCTGGCGAAGACGAACACAGTGCCCGTCTTTAATGTCAATAGCGGGAATTAACAACATGATAAATACTCGTTAAGGATTCCAAGTCAAAAAGTTTTGGTAGAGAGCTAAACCGGCTGCAGCGCTTTTTTCAGGATGGAACTGCGTTGCAAAAACGTTGTCGCGGGCGACAGCCACGGTGACTTCCTCGCCGTAGAACGTCGTTCCGACGGTCAAGTCTGCTTCTGTCGGTTTGGCGTAATAGCTGTGAACAAAATAAAACCAAGCACCGTTGGTGATACCGTTCCACATGGGATGTTCGCGGGTCTGCGTCACCTGGTTCCAGCCCATCTGAGGAACTTTGAGGCGTGCGCCAGTTTGATCCACACGGTCGGAAGCAAAGCGAACGACGTCGCCCGGGAAAATGCCCAGGCCCGGCGTATCGCCTTCTTCACTGTGTTCGAAGAGCATCTGCTCGCCCACACAAACGGCAAAGAACGGTTTGTTTCGGATCGCGTCACGCACCGCTTCTTCCATACCGGTCGTGCGAAGATTCTTCATGCAGTCGGGCATCGCGCCCTGTCCGGGGAAGACCACACGGTCTGCTTTCAGAACCTCTTCGGGGTCACCGGTGACCAGCACCTGCGTGCTGATCGGTGCAATTTTTTCAATGGCTTTGCTGACGCTGCGCAGATTGCCGGAGCCGTAGTCAACGATGGCTATTTTCATAACACACCTTTTGTGGACGGGATAACGTTGCGGGCGCGGGGATCGTACTCGCAGGCCATGCGCAGCGCGCGGCCGAAGGACTTAAAGACGGACTCGCACTGATGATGAGCGTTGATGCCGCGCAGATTGTCAATGTGGAGCGTGATGCGGGCATTGTTCGCGAGCGCCAGGAAGAACTCTCTCGGCAACTGGGTATCAAATTCGCCGATCATCGCGGCAGTGAAATCGACATTCCAGACCAAATAAGGACGGCCCGAGATATCCAAAACCGTGCGTGAGAGCGCTTCATCAAGCGGCACGTAGGCAGAGCCGAAACGTGTGATTCCGGCTTTGTCGCCTAATGCTTTGGCCAGACACTGGCCCATCGCGATTCCAATATCTTCGACGGAGTGGTGTCCGTCGATATGAAGATCACCGTCGCACATCACGGTTAAATCGATTTGGCCGTGGCGTGCAATCTGGTGCAGCATGTGGTCGAAGAATCCGATACCCGTACGAATATCAGCTTTACCGCTGCCGTCAAGATCCATCGATACCAGGATCGATGTTTCTGCCGTCTGACGCTTTACATCGGCTCGTCTCGTCATGATGAAATCCTTATTTCTTTTCCAGATCGTGAACGCGGTACATGGCGCTGGCAGCGTGGGCCGTCAGGAATTCGCCGCGGGCAAGCACGTCGGCAATACGGCCGAGTTTTTCTGCGCCGTGTTTGCTGACCTTCAAAACGCTCATGCGTTTCTGGAAGTCCCAAACACCGAGCGGGGAAGAATAGCGGGCGGTGCGGGAGGTCGGAAGAACATGGTTCGGGCCGGCACAGTAGTCGCCTAAAGCTTCGCAAGTGTAAGGGCCGACGAAGAGCGCACCGGCGTGGTGAATCTGGTCAATGTATTTGTCGGCGTCCTGAACAGAGAGTTCCAAGTGTTCGTATCGGCAACCTTGCAGGCTTCTTCAATGGAACGCGTCACGATGATGGCACCGCGGTTATTGAGCGAAGCGGAAATGATGTCTTTGCGGGACATGCCTTTGATCTGACGATCAATGGATTCGGCCACTTTGTCGGCAAATTCGGCGTCATCGGTCAGCAAAATTGCCTGAGCCAATTCGTCATGTTCTGCCTGGCTGAAAAGATCCATAGCAATCCAGTCAGGATTGGTCTTACCGTCGCAAATCACCAGAATTTCAGAAGGACCGGCGATCATATCAATGCCGACGGTACCGAACACATAGCGCTTGGCAGCAGCCACGTAGGCGTTGCCCGGTCCGACGATCTTGTCAACGGCAGGAATAGTTTCCGTGCCGTAAGCCAAAGCGGCAATGGCTTGCGCGCCGCCGATGGTGTAGCACTCTTTAACGCCGGCCAGGCAGGCCGCGGCAAGAACGAGCTGATTGGGTTTGCCGCCCGGAGTCGGAACAACCATCACAATCTTCTTGCAGCCGGCAACGTGAGCAGGCATGGCGTTCATCAGAACGGAAGACGGGTACGCGGCTTTACCGCCAGGAACATAGAGACCGACGGAATCGAGCGGAATGTAGCGGATGCCGAGCTTTGTTCCGTCTTCTTCCGTAATGGACCAGCTCTGTCCGAGTTCGTGTTCGTGGAACTCGCGGATACGTTGAGCAGCCTGAGTCAGGGCGTCTTTCTGGTCTTTCGGAAGCGTTTCAAGAGCTTCTTTCAGGTCGTCTTCGGTCAGACGGAATTCGGCAACGCTCTTGGCGTCCATATGGTCGAAACGATTGGTGTACTCAAGGACGGCCTCGTCCCCTCTGGCGCGGACATCCTGAACGATGGCTTCGGCGCGGCGTGTGATTTCGGGATCAACAGAGCTGTCGACTGCAACAAGCTCAGAGAATTTGGCCGCGAAATCGGGCTGCTGTGTATTCAATCTTCTAATGCTCATTCTTTTTTCACCGTGTTTGCAAAAATTTCGATTAAGGGCAGCAGTTCCTGGCGCTTCAACTTCATTGCGGTACTGCCGACGATGAGGCGGGAGGAGATGTAGTCAATCGTCTCCACCTCAACTAAGTTGTTTGCTTTAAGTGTTGCTCCGGTACTCACCAAGTCAACAATGGCGTCCGACAAACCGGAAATCGGAGCTAACTCCATCGAGCCGTAGAGTTTGATGAGATCAACATGCACACCGACGCGCGCATAGTAGTCTCTCGAGTACTTCATGTACTTGGTCGCGATTCTTAAGCGTGCACCGCGTTTGACGCGGGCGGCGTAGTCAAAATCGCGGGGACAGGCTACGCACATGCGGCATTTGGCGATATTGAGGTCCAAAGGTACATAAAGA
>OHTG01000898.1_pt1 | contig 15920 bp, 9 predicted proteins | sample 1578761 | NCBI WGS metagenome assembly OHTG01 (sample SAMEA3879536, study PRJEB24766) | human gut metagenome | biome: human-associated habitat; feature: feces | place: USA | collected 1985/1987
AGTGACAGCCTCTCTGTAGTAGGCAACAACAGGAGTGCCCTTATCCACAGCGTTGAACAGCTGCTCTGCAAAAGCAGGCGGCACATTGATACATCCGTGTGAGCCTGAGGTTTTGTAAATTGTTCCTCCGAAGGTATCACGCCAGCTGGCATCATGGATACCTATATTGTAGGCAAACGGCATGAAATAGCTGACAGGAGAAGAGTATCCCTCGCCGACAAGAGTAGCATTTCTCTGCTTGTAAACAATCTTGTATACACCATCTACGGAACCATTCTGACGGGCGAGATTACCTGATACGAAATCAGACTCCATCTGGAGAGCACCATCCTTGTAATACCACATGTGCTGCTTTGTGTAGTCAATCTCTATGTATGTATTACCTATGTCGTCGGCGCCTCGGTAGAGAGCAGTCTGCTCGTAAACAGGCTCTCTTTCCACTGGCTTGCCTCCCTCTAAATCTGAAAGGAGCTGGGCTTTCTCATTTTTCTTGCTGACTACCCATCCGTAGTCTCCACCACCTATTTCAATAGTGTCACCGGACGATGTCTTGAATGAGCGTTTGCGGCCGAAGGTATTGTACTTGGAAGCAAGCTGCTGGACATATTTAGTGACCTTGGCATCATCTATGCTCACGCTGCCGTCATCTGAGATGCTTAGCATATCAAGGATTTTGGCTGAGTCAAGCTTCTCGTCGGCACCTTCAATTTTGTAAGTGACGGTTGAAGCAGTGTATTTGTCGAGGGCTTCTTTTTCATTTTTGATAGTATCACTGTTTTTGGTGATTTTTGGAGCTTCATAACAGTCATCACTTAAGCTAAGCTTTGGAAGCTCATTGTCCAGGGCATCCTTTACTTCGGCAAGGATGCTGTCATATATCGGCTTGCAGCCTTTTTTCTCTTCAATCACATTGTATTCGCCGTCTTTTATCTCGATGTGGGCATCCTCCGGATTCTCAATGTAGTCATCACTGAAAATATCAAGAGCCTTGAGCTTTTCCGCCAAAGCGGCATCGTCATATTTGGACGAACCCTTTAGAGTATAGTTTTGAGCTTTGAAGAGACTGACAGGCCATGTAAAAGCATTCTGGCTTTTTAGGATTTGCTCCTCGTCACCGTTTGAGACATATTCATAGGAAAAATCAGGTCCCTTAAGTGAAAAGCTGTTGCCTTTTCTATCAGTGATTGTGAGCAGATAGTCGCGGCTTAGGGCTGTATTTTTTTCTATTGCCTCTTTTGCGGTTTTCCCTGCGTATTTTACAGAGTTAATCTTTGTGTTGAACAGATAGTGGCTGCTAAAATAAAAGGCAAAGCCAAGATAAACAGCCAAAATCACGCCAAGCACAACGGCGCAGGTTATAAGTACTTTTTTCTTCATGTAAATCGACCTCCTTGGAGATATGCTGTTGCTGCCCAAACCGGGGTGTAGGCGGCAGCTAAAATCAGTTACATTTGTGAAGATGTGACACATCCATATAGTCAGGCAGACCATTCTTGTAGGCTACAGCGGTTTCTCCCTGAATAAGTGGCTTTAAGTATTCGATAAGCTCAGGCTTCACATCATTGCCAGCATCATTGATCCACTCTCTTGGCACAGACTTGGCCTCGTTTGCGATATCCTTGATAGCAGAATATGTGTATTCTACCTGATAAGGATCATTTGAGATGCGCTTTAAGCATACCATTGATGCGGTCACACCCTCTGCTGCAATAGTGACACCCTTTTTACCCTGAGCAAAAGATTCCTCGATATCGGTTAATGATGCAAGATGTGAGGCACAGCGCTGGAGCACGTTTACCTCTACTGAGCGAACCTTGACACCGATGTTTTCTTTCACAATGAACTCAAGAGCCTTTCCGGCACCGCTTAGCTGCTGGTGTCCGAACTGGTCGCATGAGGCATTTGATGATGTAATGTATGAGCCGTCTGCGTCATGTATTCCTTCGGATACGGCAACTATTACATTGTTAGTGTGCGCAAGGGCTTCTTTTATATCGGCAACAAATTTGTCCTTGTCGAAATCCACCTCAGGCAGATAGATGAACTGAGGCGCTGTATTGTACTCATTACGTGCGAGAGCGGAAGCGGCAGTGAGCCATCCTGCGTCACGTCCCATGATTTCAACGATTGTTACACTCTTAACAGCATAGATAAAGGTATCATGGGCTATCTCAAGCATGCTCGATGCGATGTATTTGGCGGCAGAGCCAAAGCCCGGAGTGTGGTCTGTCATGCACAGATCATTGTCGATGGTTTTTGGAATCCCTATAATTTTCACATCACTGTTGATTTTTTTTGCATAATCGGATAACTTTAATACGGTATCCATCGAATCATTTCCACCGATGTAAAAGAAAGCCTTTACGGAGAGCTTATCAAACTGGTGGAAGATGTATACATATGGTGAATCATCATCCTTGTAATCAGGGAGCTTGTGACGGCATGAGCCGAGATACATGGCAGGTGTGGTCTTAAGCTTTTCAAGATTAGCATCATCTGCAAAAATATCTGACAGATTGAGATAATTCTCATTTAATATGCCGAGTATTCCGTTTACGGCGCCATAGCAGATATCGTATTTCTCAGAGCTTTTTACTCCTGCGATGACTCCTGCAAGGCTTGCGTTGATTGCAACAGTTGGGCCGCCTGACTGGGCGACGATACAGTTTGACTGATTCATTGTAATCTCCTTATTGTGTATTTTAACTATTCTCTTCTGTAAGAATAGTTATGGTATAATTTTAAAATGACTACTGAATGCGCATGGCATATGCACCGCATAATCATATAGATTGTAGTATCAAACATTATTTTTAGCAAGGGTTAAAATGAAAAATATGAATAAATACGAGAATTGCTTATTGTGTCCCAGAAAATGTGGCATAAACAGAAGAACCGGACAAACAGGTGTATGTGGCGTTTCATCTGAAATAAAGGTGGCGCGCGCAGCACTTCATTATTGGGAGGAGCCGTGCATATCAGGAAAAAGAGGAAGTGGGGCAGTTTTTTTCTCAGGCTGCAGCCTACACTGCGTGTTCTGCCAGAACAGGGAGATTTCTGACGGAAAAGAGGGAAAGGTAATCAGTAAAGAGAGGCTGAGTGATATCTTCATGGAACTGGCGGGCAAAGGCGCAAATAATATCAATCTGGTCACACCAGGGCAGTATATCCCTGATATAGTGTGGGCGGTAAACGATGCAAAAAGCCGTGGCATGAAGCTTCCTATTATATACAATACGAGCGGATATGAAAATGTGACAGAGCTAAAGCTGCTTGAGGACATAGTGGATGTGTATCTCCCGGATTTTAAATATATGGACAGTACGCTTTCGGCAATGTATTCAAGGGCAAAAGATTATCCGTCTGTCGCAAAGCAGGCGCTTTCAGAGATGGTCAGGCAGCAGCCGGATGTCGTGATTGACGATGCGACAGGACTCATACAAAAGGGAGTTATTGTGCGACAGCTTCTACTGCCGGGACATGTGAATGATGCAAAGGCTGTACTTAAGTACCTGTATGATACATATCATGATCACGTATATATAAGCATGATGAGCCAGTTTACGCCGATTGCACTAAAGGATTATCCTGAGATAAACCGCACAGTGACAAAGAGAGAGTATGAAAGACTTGTTAACTATGCCCTCGAAATAGGAATCACGAATGCATTTATACAGGAGGGTGACGTGGCAAAGGACAGCTTCATTCCGGCATTTGACTGTGAGGGAGTATAATATTTACCGTTTTTCTTAATAAAATAGTAAGAATTGGCAGGGAAAAATGACTGGATTTTGTGACGTCGGTGTAGTACTATGGTTATGTGATATTTTTTAACTGTGAAGGTACTGAACAGTTACGATATTTTGTTATTACTCACATCCCGGTGTGACAGACGATAATGTTTTTAATCACACAGGATACATTATTCAATAGAGGATACATTGATGAAAAATATAGGAGAACAGCAGATAATAATTGAATGTCCGAATACTATCTTTCATCTATACATTGACAGTGAGGATGAGCTTTCAAAGGTTAAGGTGTTTATGAACAATATAAAGCATGTTGATTCGATAAGTCTGCATGATATATACAACTGGTGCAACAGACAGCATGTGCAGTACACGACGACATTTAATTATGACAGTAAAATGACCTTGACAGAAATGATAAAATCCTACATATTTTACTTCAGACAGAAGCTTAGATATGTAAATAATAGTGATAGGATGATAGAAACATGAGATACCCTGAATTTCTAAAGGATAGAGGAACAATAGGCTTTGTGGCGCCTTCGATGGGCTGTACAACAGAGCCGTACAGGAGTGCCTTTGACAATGCCATTAAAAGGTTTCACAGCATGGGTTATAAGACGATAGAGGGACCTAACTGCAGGTGCGACAGTGGCATAGGCATCAGCAATACACCTAAGAAGTGCGCAGAAGAGCTGAACGAGAGCTATGCTTCTGTTGACAGTGATGTGCTTATATCATGTGGTGGCGGCGAGCTGATGTGCGAGGTAGTGCCTTATATTGATTTTGAGCGCGTGAAGCAGTCAAAGCCGAAATGGTACATGGGCTATTCCGACAACACGAATTTCACATTTTTGGAGGCTACTATTGCAGATACAGCAGGTATTTACGGGCCGTGTGCGGGCAGCTTTGGCATGGAGGTGTGGCATGAGTCACTTACCGATGCATTTAATCTGCTTTGTGGCAGGAAGCTTTCTTTTACCAATTACCCTATGTGGGAGAAGGAATCGATAAAGGATGAGAATGCTCCGTTTGTGGGTTACAACCTGACTGAAAAGTCGTGCATCAGCTCTATTCCTGCGGTGGCAAAGGAAAGCATGCTTTCTATGAGAGGCAGGCTGCTTGGTGGCTGCATGGATTGTCTTATCAATCTGCTTGGTACATCGTTTGACCATGTAAGGGAATTTAATGAGCGCTACAGTGATGATGGTATCATATGGTTCCTTGAGGCTTGTGACCTTAATGTGATGGGCATGAGAAGGGCTATGTGGCAGATGAAAAATGCAGGATGGTTTTCAAATGTAAAGGGCTTCCTTATCGGACGCCCGGCGCACTTCGGAGAGGAAATGTTTGGCATAGACCACCGACAGGCGCTTTCATCACTGCTTAGAGAGTTTAATGTGCCAATCATCATGGATCTGGATATAGGTCATATGTCGCCGATGATGCCTGTGGTATGCGGAAGCATGGCAGATGTCAGCTTCGACGGAAGCAGCTTTACAATTTCGTATGATATAGAGCAGTAGATTGGAGGAAAAATGATTAGATCAATAAAGAAAAAAGCAAAGAGTATTGTATGTAGCGTGCTTGCTGCGGTGACACTGTTTACAATGAATCCGGCTGTATTTGCAACAGAGACAGCTACGCAGACTGATACAGTTTCAAGCGTTGATGTATCAGGCAGTGACGCAGCTGATAAGAGTAACACAGACAGTACTGCAGACAGTACAACGCCAGCCGGCAGTGAGGCAAACGACAAGGTGACAATCAGCAAAAATGATAAGCCATACTTAAGTCTTGGAGCAGACCTCACACCGGATCAGAGAGCGACAGTGCTTGGATTTATGGGAATCGAGCTCACTGATCTGGACAAGTACGATGTGGTCTATGTAAATAATGATGAGGAGCACAAGTACCTCGATTCATACATCAGCAAGAGCGAGATTGGCACAAGGTCACTTTCCTCAGTACTCATTACAGAGGATAAAAAGGGTGCGGGTCTTAGTGTTTCCACACACAATATCAATTACTGTACAGTAGGAATGTACAAGAATGCGCTTGCCACAGCAGGCATAGCTGATGCTAAAATCATAGTCGCAGGACCTTTCCCTATTTCCGGAACGGCAGCACTTGTAGGTACACTAAAGGCATACGAGGAGATGACAGGCAAGAAGCTTGACGACAAGGTGACAGACGCAGCGATGGATGAGCTTGTCACAACAGGAGAGCTCAACAAGAGCATTGACGGCGATTCGCAGGATATCGAGGCAATGATTGCAGACCTAAAGAAGCAGCTTGCCGATGGAAGGCTCAAGGATGAGAGCCAGATAAAGGATGCGATAAAGGAGGCTGCAAAGGATTACGACCTGAAGCTTTCTGATGATGATATTGCAAAGCTGACATCGCTTCTTATGAAGCTTAAGGATGCCAATATCGACTGGGATTCAGTCATCAACCAGGCACAGGACTGGGCATCAAAGCTTGGCGATAAGATAAATGACCCGGGCTTCTGGGAAAAGATTGGTAACTTTTTCATGGATTTATGGGATAAGATAAAATCTCTGTTCAGCTAGAAAAGCTACAAGAGACAGTAAGAATAAGCAGAATATGAATCAGACAACTCCCTGAAACGTAAGCATGAGCTGCACGTTGAAGGGAGTTTTTTGATTAAAGGGTCAAAAGGTATCATCGATGCATGCTTGCATGCAATTCGATGTATACCTTAAAAAAAAATAATAAATTTCTGCCGAATACATTGATACAAAGGTCATATTCTATTATAATTAAATAGATAATGGATTAATGTAAACAATGCACATAAGAAAGATGGGATTTGATGATAAAGATAAATAAATTTCTGGCAGCCTCTGTCGTTACATTGTCATTAGCTGCATGTGACCTGGCACCATACAGCAGCATAGCAGTCTATGCGGATCAGGCGGCTAAGGTTGTGTGTGATGAGAGATACTGGGTAGCGGCGAGAAGCGGACCGGGCACAGAGTATGAGCTGGAGCACAAGCTTTCAAACGGCAAGGATATTACTATTCTTGAGCAGACCACAGGCGCAGACGGCAAGGTGTGGTACAAGGCAAAGTACAATCTGGCAGCAAATAATGAGGAGTGTGTCAGCTATATCAGGTCTGATTTTGTATCAGCAGGTACAGCTGCATCAGACAATGCGCAGACAGGGGATGCTTCGGCAGACACCGGCAATGCGGATGCCATACAGCAGAATAATGAGGAACAGCTTGCCATTGCAACCGCATCGGGAGCATATGCTACAGGTACGATTACAGGTGGCAATGTGTATGTCCGCAATGCAGCAGGCACATCCGGCACTACCAAGGTTGTCTCACTCAACTGGAACCATCAGGTTGACATAATTGGAGAGACCAGGGTAAACGGTGTGGTCTGGTACAATGTCAAGGGTACTTTAAACGGCAAGGCATTTACGGGCTGGACTATCAGTACATACATAAAGGTGACATACAATAATAGCGGAGACAATACTGATTTTGTCACGGCTATGAAGAATGCAGGCTTTCCTGACAGCTATATTCCAAACCTTACAGCTCTTCACAATAAGTATCCAAGATGGACATTTGAGGCTGTAAATACAGGTTTGAATTGGGATACGGTGATTGAAAATGAAAGTGTAAACGGACTTAATCTGGTATCCAAATCAGCAGACAATTCCAAGAAATCCACAGCTGCCGGAGCATATAACTGGTCAACAAATACGTGGGTTGAGTACGAACCGGGATGGGTGTCAGCAAGCAGTGCCTATATTGCTTATCTCATGGATCCAAGGAATTTTCTTGATGAGACCAATATTTTTCAGTTTCAGAGTCTGGCATACAGTCCGAATGAGGCACTTGAAGGTGTTCAGTCCATAGTAAAAGGCACATTTATGGAGGGAACAAAGACCTATTCCAACAATGGTGAGAAAATCAATTATGCAAGCACATTCATGGATGTGGCAAAGAGCAGCGGAGTAAGTGCATACCATATAGCATCGCGTTTAAAGCAGGAGCAGGGACAAAAGGGAACGAGTCCTCTTATTTCGGGTACATATTCCGGATACGAAGGATATTATAATTATTTTAATTTTAGTGCAACCGGAAACACGAAGGATAAGATTTATAAAAATGGTCTGTCTTTTGCCAAGAAGCAGGGCTGGAATACAAGAGTAAAGTCCATAAGCGGCGGAGCTGTAAAGGTGGGCAGCAATTATATAAATAAGGGTCAAAATACACTGTATTTTGAGAAGTTTAATGTAGTAAATACAAGCTCGCTGTATTTCCATCAGTACATGGGCAATGCCACAGCGGCTCTTACTGAGGGACAGAGTCTGGCTAAAGGATATTCAGACAAGAATCAGGCTTTTGTATTTAAAATACCTGTATACAACAATATGCCATCGTCAGCAGTGGGCTTCGATAAAGCTGGCGATACCAATAACTATCTGCAGTCGCTTGCGATAAGTGGTGTAACACTCACACCGGCCTTCAATGGAGCGACAACAAACTATTCAGCAGTTGTTTCAAATGCTATAAGCTCAGTGACTGTTTCGGCAGATGCAGTTTCAGGAAACAGTGGTGTTTCAGGCACAGGAAGCTATTCGCTTGCTGTCGGAAATAATACAATTAAGGTAAATTGCAAGTCGCAAAGCGGTGATACAAGAACATACACTATCAATATAAACAGGCAGGCGGCATCTGCAAATAATGCAGGTGGCAATAATAATCAGAACAATAATAACCAAAATAATACAGATGTAAACATAACATCAGGTAAATACAGTATAGGTACTTATATTACAGGCATTGAGCCTGGAACCGGTGCAGCTGATTTTGTGAAGAATATAGCAGTATCAGCATCAGGTACTGTAAAGCTTCTGACAAGCTCAGGCTCAGAAAACAGCGGAAAGATTGCAACAGGCAATAAAGTGGCTGTTTATGATGCTTCGGGTAACCTGAAAAAGACATATGATATTGTTGTATATGGAGATATCAATGGTGACGGTGCTGTAAATGCCCTTGATATGATTAAGCTCAACAGACATATTTTAGGAAAGGGAACACTCACAGGTGCTTATCTGGAGGCAGCTGATGCCAACAGAAAGGGTGATGGTGGAAATGCCCTTGATATGATAATCATGAACAGACACATACTGGGCAAATCAAAGATATCGCAGAATTAGAAATGTGAGGAAAATATGAAGAAATTATTTGGATGTATATTATCACTTGTTATGGCGGTGATGCTTGTTTTCACACCTGCCGAGCATGTATATGCGCAGGGACTTGGATTAAGTGTCAGCTCAAGCTCTGTAGCTGTTGGAAAAACAGTCAAGGTGACGGTTTCTATGCCGTCAGGATATTTTGGCACTGTAGTTATCTCAAGCTCCGACGAGGGAGTACTGAGTAACGGTGGAGATGGTGTGGCAAATATTGGTGATGCAGCGGGACCGGAATACCCGACATCGCGGTCATTTTCGTTTACGGCGAAGGCTGCAGGAAGCTGCACTATAAAGGCATATTGTACAGTTGTAGGAGATGCAGAGGCCAACGATGCCGGAGGTATAATTACCGGTGCCAGCACGAAGGTGACGGTAACAAGTGCTTCATCAAACAACGATTCAAACAGCAACAAGGATAACAAGGACAATTCCGGCAGCAATACCGGCAATGACAGCAATGCAAATAAAGATAATGAAAACAAAGAGGAAAAGAAATCCTCAAACGCATCTCTTGGTTCGCTTGTTATCTCGGCAGGTACGCTTTCCCCTGAGTTTTCTGCTGCGACAAAGGATTACACAGCTACGGTAGATTACAGCTGTTCAAGCCTTGCGGTTACAGCAAATCCGGCTGATTCCAAGGCGAGTGTGACATCGGTCACAGGCAATGATTCACTTGAGGTTGGAGAGAATACGGTCAGCGTTGTTGTGACAGCAGAGGACGGCAGCACAAGCACATACAATATAGTTGTTACCAGAAGAGCCGAGGATGATCCGGAGAATGCAGATAAGCAGGATAACTGGAAGAAGTTCGATATAAATGGCACAGAGTGGACTATGGTAAATGACATTCCGGAGGATGTTGTTCCTGAAGGCTTTGAGCACTCAAAGACAGTGATTGACGGACTTGAATACAATACCCTTCATGGCACCTTTGGTGATATCACGCTTGTGTATTTACAGTCGGAAAGCGGCAATGGGCTTTTTGTATATGATGCAGCACAGAATACAGCATATGAGTTTGTCCGTATCAATTCAGAGTCGCATTTTATAGTGGTTTTACTGCCTAAGGTGGATGATGTACCTGAGGGATATAATGAGATATCGCTCTCCATAGAGGGCAAGGGTGTGGCAACAGCCTACCAGACCAAAGGCGAAAAAACCGATGATCAGACAAAGGATTTTTACCTCGTATATGCCATGAATGACAATGGTGAGAGTGGCTGGTACACATATGATAGCGTAGATGGCACATATATGAGAACTGAGCTCAGTACACCTACAGTGGCACAGGAGGAAAACGATGCGGTAAAGAGTGAGCTTGTTCCGGGAATTGCCAATAAATATCTTGTTTTGGCTGCAATACTGGTTCTTATTATCATTATTCTGTTACTGTTGCTTATTGTATCAGCTGTGAAAAACAGAAAATATAAGGCAATGGACTATCATGATGACGATGATGATGTAGATGATGCAGCAGAAGATGTATCAAATGAAGCTTTGGAAGAAACAACTGATGAAACTGCGGACGAGATAGCAGATGAGCTGGAAGAAGAGGTTACAGAAGAGCCGTTAGATGAAGTGGCAGAAGAAGCTGCAGAAGAAACAGCAGATGAAGCTGTAGAAGAGCCGGCAGATGAAGTCGCAGAAGAAACAGCGGAAGATGCTGCAGATGAGCAAAAGATGGCTACGGATGAAAATATATCAAATGCATCCTATGTCGGAAGAACCGTAGAAATTACACCTGATTCTAAGAAAGCTGTTGAGAATGAAAACTCTGAGTTTGATTTAAAAGACGATTCAAGGCAGGAAAACGTTTCTGACACAGAAAACGATGCTGATGAGGATGCTTTAAAGAATCAGCTTCAAATGGCACTTGATGGCTTTGTCAATGAGGGAAATAAGCCGTCTGAGACTATAGACAGCAGTGCAAAGGATGATAATGAAGATGACAGCGAAGATGATGATTTGCAGTTCATCGACTTAAATTAGTGAATATGACTGGAGGATATGACTTGAAACCATATACAAGTAAGGCTAAAAAAGCAATAGATTTGGCTGCACGTATATCAAAGAAAATGAATTACAGCTATGTTGGAACAGAGCACATACTGGCTGGCCTTATAAAAGAGGGCACCGGTGTGGCAGCTGAGATTCTAACAGCCTGCAATGTGGAATATGATAAGCTTATTTCGATGATTGAAGACCTGATTTCACCGGGGGATAACATCGAAGTGATGGACAGGGATGGCTATTCACCAAGGACACAGAGAGTATTGGAGCGCGCATCGGAGGAAGCCGATAGATTTGAGTGCAATGAGATAGGGACAGAACACTTGCTAATGGCTATAGTACTGCAGGGAGACTGTGCAGCTGCAAGACTTTTAAACACCATGGGTGTTAACAGTCAGAAGATGTTTATAGATATTCTTGGTGCGATGGGTGAGGATCCGTCTGCATACAGGGATCTGATGAAAAGCTATGGTACATCATACAATTCTGCAACTCCTGTATTAGATCAGTATTCCAGAGATTTGACAGATATGGCAGAGGCAGGGCTTCTTGACCCTGTTATAGGCAGAAAAAAGGAGATGGAGCGCGTTATCCAGATACTTTGCCGCCGTGGCAAAAACAATCCATGTCTGATTGGAGAGCCGGGAGTGGGCAAGACCGCTATAGTAGAAGGACTTGCGCAGGATATAGTCAGTGGCAATGTTCCGGATATTCTTTTGGGAAAGAGACTGGTTTCTCTTGATATGTCCGGGCTTGTAGCCAAATCAAAGTATCGTGGTGAGTTTGAGGAGCGTATCAAGAAGGTGATAAGCGAGGTTTCAAATGCCAAAAATGTACTGCTTTTCATTGATGAGCTTCACACTATAATAGGTGCAGGAGGAGCAGAAGGGTCGTTAGATGCATCTAACATATTAAAGCCGGCACTTGCCAGAGGCGAGGTACAGGTAATCGGCGCCACTACCATAGAAGAGTACCGCAAATACGTGGAAAAGGATGCTGCGCTTGAGCGCCGTTTCCAGCCGGTGATGGTTGAGGAGCCGGGTGTGGATGAGACAATAGAGATACTCACAGGATTAAAGGGACTCTATGAAAAGCATCATGGTGTCATCATAACAGATGAGGGTGTGAAAGCAGCAGTAAACCTTTCTGCACGATATATAAATGACAGATTTTTACCTGATAAGGCGATAGACCTGATGGATGAAGCGGCAGCCAGGATAAGGCTTAAGAATCTGACATCATCTGACGAGCTGCTTGCACTGAAAAAAGAGATAACAGATAAGCAGAACCAGTTGGAAAATGCTTTGTCGAAAGGAGATCTCGCAGCTGCCGGCGCGCTTATGTCGGAAAAGGAAGTGCTTGAAAATAAACAGCAGAAGCTTATCAGAAAGAATCGTCGCACAGGAGCCAAAAATCAGCCTGTAGTCGGCGAAAATGAGATAGCGGATGTAGTATCGGGATGGACCAAAATACCTGTAAATAAGCTTACAGAGTCAGAGGCAGGACGACTTGCAAAGCTTGAACAGATACTTCACAAGCGTGTAATAGGACAGGAGGAGGCTGTTTCTGCTGTTGCAAAGGCAGTCAGACGAGGCCGTGTTGGTTTAAAGGATCCTAAGAAGCCGATTGGCTCATTCCTGTTTTTGGGACCGACAGGAGTAGGTAAGACGGAGGTGTCAAAGGCGCTTGCTGAGGCTGTCTTTGGCAAAGAAGATGCCATGATACGTGTTGACATGTCAGAGTACATGGAAAAGCATAGTGTTTCAAAGATGATTGGTTCACCACCGGGATATGTGGGCCATGAGGAGGGCGGACAGCTCTCAGAGAAGGTCAGACGCAATCCTTTTTCTGTTATACTGTTTGATGAGATAGAAAAAGCACATCCTGATGTGTTCAATATACTTTTACAGGTGCTTGATGATGGTAGAATCACTGATTCACAGGGGCGCACGGTTGATTTCAAGAATACAATAATCATCATGACATCAAATGCAGGAGCTTCTTCTATTATAGAGCCAAAGCGCCTTGGATTTGGTGCAGGTGATGACGAAAAGCAGGATCACGAGCGTATGAAGAACAGTGTCATGGAGGAGGTCCGTCGTATATTTAAACCTGAGTTTTTGAACCGAATCGACGAGACTATTGTATTTAGAGCTCTCAACAAGGATGACATGAAGCATATAGTGACACTTCTTGTAAAGGAGCTTAAGAAACGCTGTAAAGAACAGCTTGATATAGAGCTCACAGTGCGCGACAGTGCAAAATCCTTTATCGTGGATAAAGCCTATGACAGAAAATATGGCGCAAGACCTCTTAAACGAAAACTTCAGGAGGAGATTGAAGACCGTATGTCAGAGGATATTATTACCGGCAAAATTAAGCGCGGCAATAAGGTAATAATTTCTACGAAAAACAAACAAATTTCATTGACTGTTGAGTAGAATTGGATTTATAATTAATATATCAATATAGCTACGGGAGGATAAAAATGGCTGTAATAAGTGAATTAATCCGTACTGAGGAAAACGGAAAGCTCAGCTTCGGAGATTATACATTGGCTGCAAAGGCAAAGCTTGACAATTTTGAAAAGGATGGAGATATCTACAAGGTAAAGACCTTTAAGGAGATTACAAAGCTCGAAAGAAACGGACTCTTTGTATACGAGTCTGTTCCGGGAACAGCGGTTATGGATTTCGAGGAGACTGCTGATACAGTGACATTTACTGTGGAGGGACCTGAGGATGCTCAGATTACTCTTGGCCTTGAAGAGGAGGCAGAGTACGAAATTGATATAGCTGGAGCTGTTGCAGGTACTATGAAGACAAATCTCGGCGGCAAGCTCAGCTTAAGCGTAGAGCTTGAGGGTGTTGATTCAGTCGATATCAAAGTATCAAGAAAATAGAGCATATTTTTAGCCCGGTGAAAGCCGGGCTTTTTGTATTTTATAAAGGAGAACAATATGGCAAAAGGAAAGACCTCTGTATTTTTCTGCCAGGAATGTGGTTATGAATCGGCAAAATGGATGGGACAGTGCCCGGCCTGTAAGGAATGGAATACATTTGTAGAGGAAACCGTAGATAAAAAGTCGATAAGCTCGTCGGGAAAAGTAAAAAAAGAATCAAAGGCGGCACAGGTTCTGCCTCTTTCGGCAGTAAAAAGCGAGAAAGAGGAGCGTATAGTGACAGGTATAGCCGAGTTTGACAGAGTGCTTGGTGGAGGAATTGTGAGGGGGTCACTTGTGCTTGTGGGAGGAGATCCGGGTATAGGAAAATCCACGCTTCTACTTCAGGTATGCAGGGAACTTTCACAAAAAAAGGTGCCATTACTTTATGTGTCAGGTGAGGAATCCCTGCATCAGATAAAGATGCGTGCCGACAGACTTGGTGATTTTACGGATTCACTGGAGCTTTTATGTGAGACAAGTCTTGATATAGCAAAGGACGTGATTCAACGAAAAAAACCGGAGGTTGTTGTAATAGATTCCATCCAGACTATGTACAATGAGGAGATAGCGTCGGCACCGGGCAGTGTCTCACAGGTCAGGGAGACAACCGGAGTGCTTATGCAGCTTGCAAAGACTCTGGGTATTTCTGTTTTTATAGTAGGACATGTGACAAAGGATGGTGCGGTTGCGGGGCCGAGGACGTTAGAGCATATGGTTGATACTGTGCTTTATTTTGAGGGTGACAGGTATGAGTCGTACAGGATACTTAGAGGCGTTAAGAACAGATTTGGTTCGACCAATGAGATAGGCGTATTTGAAATGAAGGCGGAGGGACTTGTTGAGGTGGAAAATCCGTCGGAGTATATGCTTAGCGGTAAGCCAGAGGGAGCATCAGGATCAATTGTCACATGTTCCATAGAGGGAAGCCGCCCGATACTTCTCGAGATACAGGCTCTTGTATGTCACAGTTTTTTTAATAATCCAAGGCGTACAGCAAATGGTACAGATTATAATAAAGTAAATCTACTCATGGCGGTCCTTGAAAAAAGAGCCAACCTGTCACTGTCAGACTGTGACGCTTATGTGAATATAGCAGGCGGTATAAGGATGAACGAACCGGCGATAGACCTTGGGATAGTGCTTGCAATCGCATCAAGCAAAAAGGATATTATAGTGCGTGAGGATACCATATGCTTTGGAGAGGTGGGCTTAAGCGGAGAGGTGCGCGGAGTTACCATGTCCGAGCAGCGTGTGGCGGAGGCAAAGAAGCTTGGCTTTAAAAAGTGTATTGTTCCCAAAGTGTGTCTTGCAGGAGTGTCGCATATTAATGGAATTGAGATTGTCGGTGTGGCAAATATCAAGGAAGCGATAGAGGCTGTCAGATAGTAATTGTGAGAATTGTATATAATAAACAGACAATTTAGAAAATTTGTGTTTTTTAAGATAGTTTTACTACTTTAATTAATTGCAGTAAATCCGTTGACATATGTGTGCCGGGATGATATTATATCAAAGCTGACTCGCGGGACACATTGAGTTGTAGAGCTTGTGAGTTACAATTTACAGACATGACTTTATAAATATTGCTTTGAAATAAGCTGATTAAATAAGTTATGAAAAAAGTTCTTGACAAATGAAAAACATTTTGATAGAATAAACAAGCTGTCGCAAGACAGAGAACTTAAAACAAAGTTCAAAAAAATAAAAAAGTGCTTGACAAACGAACAGTGATTTGATAAAATAATCAAGCTGTCGCAAGAGAGCAAAACAAAGAACATTGATAACTGAACAGTGAGAAACCTTGAAAGATTTTGAGAATCAATCAGAACGCTTCAATGAAAATTGAAGACCTTTAAAACAGTAAATTCAGATTCTATCTGAATGAACGAATTAGCCAAGTTTAACTTGACTGAGATCAACTTTTTAACATGAGAGTTTGATCCTGGCTCAGGATGAACGCTGGCGGCGTGCT
>OHTG01000899.1_pt1 | contig 15864 bp, 18 predicted proteins | sample 1578761 | NCBI WGS metagenome assembly OHTG01 (sample SAMEA3879536, study PRJEB24766) | human gut metagenome | biome: human-associated habitat; feature: feces | place: USA | collected 1985/1987
CTAGGAAAGAACAGTCGTTTGAAGCTGGAGTTGGTGTTGCAGCATTACGAGGCGAAACACGTTGTGTATTGAATATTCTTGGGGCGAAAGTCACTTTAACGGCACAAGGAAGTGTAGGTAGTGCAGAGGCTAATTTCTCTTATCATTTTTCTAGCAGGGAGTGGGAAATCGGCTCAAAACTTGGCTTTATTGCGGGACTGGGCTTTAAAATCAACGTAAGTTATTAGAAAGGAGTCGGCATGAAAGATTTACTACCGATTGGTAGTGTTGTCACTTTAAAAGAGGGGACAAAGAAATTAATGATCATGGGGCGTCTTCAACAAAATATGAAGACAAAAAAAATCTATGATTATGCGGGATGTTTATGGCCAGAAGGCTATATGGATAAGGAGCATTGTTACGTATTTGATCATGAGGATATAGATTGTTTATTCTATATAGGGTTACAGGATATAGAAGAATTTAATTTTCGATTTGAACTGGATGAAATGATGAAAAAAATGGGCCACTAGACTATTGTCTAATGGCCTTTCATTTAGTCGTCTGATTTAGATAAATCTGGTCTAGAGACTAGATATTCAGGATTGTTTGCCTTTAAATTATTGAATACATCTTGATCGTGTACTTCAAAATTATATTTCTTTAAATAATAAACAAGACAAGCTTTTGTGACGTCATCATCACTGCTCAATGCTGTATATACATCATCTTTAATGTCTTTATATGTATTAGATACTAATACGGCAACATATGCATATGTTGTTCCACTGCTTTCGTTTGTGAAGACTTCGTCAATGACTCCGGCTTTTTTTGTCTTTGACAATGTATTGATCAAACGAGTTGATAAATCCGTTGTCTTTGTCGTTACTAATGTTTCTTTTCCAGAATATTTTGCAGAATCAACCATGTATTGTTGAGCTACTTCTTCTGGATCTGTTCCATTCTTTAATGCTTTCAAAGCTTTTTTAGCAGTTGCCTTATTCTCACATTGAATGATACGAGCTTTACTTGGTTTATATGTTTTTTGGATGTCTTTCTTTGCGTCTGTGAAGTATTTTTTGGTTAATTCACTTGCTTGTAAACTTGGAATTAGAACTTTATTCATATATTGTTTACTATTTTTATAGCCCAATGAGTGAATTTGTTCATCAAAGTTTTCCATGTTTTCTTTGTAGTCGTTAACTTGTTTTTGTGCTTTTTCCTTCATTTCCTTTGTAACCTTGACTTCTTGTTTGTAGATAGCCTGTTTTACAAGTTCCATTGTAAGATCTGAACCAGCAGATATTTTTAACAATTCATATTCATCACCCTTAGTGTATTTTGTGTCACCAATAGTCATGATTGTTTCATCTTTATCCTTAATAGTTGCGGTTGCTCCAGAGCATCCTGTCAACATCATGGCAGCACATACGAATAATATAGGTGTCTTTTTCATTATTGATCACCTCCATAAGTTGTTTTTACATAGCTGTCGAATTTTTTCTTTGTGTCTTTATCGTTGAATTTAATATCTAATTTTTTTGCATACGAATCTAAAATCTTGTATGAAAGAGAAGAATCGCTGTTTAAGATGGCATACAATGCTTGGTTTGAAACAGTGTCACTTTTTGCGTTAAAAATCTTCTTTGAATTTGTTTCTTTTACATATACCTTATATAAGCTTGTTCCACTTGAACTTGTAACTGTGATCCAGTCACTTGTTTCACCTTTTTTAAGGCCGATTGCAGCTGTCACTACATCAGCAGGAACAGTTGATGTTGAACTTGAGTCTGAACTTGTTGAGTTTGAATCTACATATCCTGCAAATCCGTTTTTATTAGCGGTATTTGAATCTTCAGAGAAGGCTTTTGCGACATCCGCAAAGCTTTCTTTTTCTAAAGCCTTATCAATATTACTTTTCTTTTTAGTTTCTGTTTCTGTTAGATTATCGGCATCACTAACATCCATCTTAATAATGGATACGGTTCTTGGGCTTTTTTCTTCCCAAGCTTTTTTCACCTCATCAAAATGTTTAGTGATATATTTTTTGTTCATTTCTTTTTCTTTTACACTTGTTAAGCAATAATCATTAAGTTCTTCATAGGATGCATAACCATATTTGGCAAGTTCTGTTGTTAGTGTAGATTCATAGTCATCACTTTGACTAGATGCGTTAGATTTAATATTAGACTCTAATGTACTTGCCTGTTTCTTTAAATCTTTTGTAGTTTTGATAGATTGATCGATAACGGCATTTTTATACATATTGTAGATAGTAGAGCCATCATAAGGTGTGGATTCATCATATAAGTCATCAGCGGTAATGTCATCCTTATTAATGGAAGCAACAACTTGTTCATTGTTGGTTGTTTTTGCGGAAACATTATCTTTATTGGTGTCGTAGATGAAGTAGCCAATAAAACCAATAATGATGATGGCAATAAGTACGACAAACCAGTTATTTCGTAAAATATCAGTCATAATTAACCTCCTTGAGAATGTCTTTTCAATTATACGAGATATCTTTTTAAATTGCAATGAAGGCTCGAGACGTATTAATTGAGAATTTAATAATTATTTGGTATTATATTGCAGTGAAAAGAGGTAGAAGGTATGGCAGATTTGGTCATTAAGGATCTTCATGTATCCGTGGAGAATAAAGAAATTTTAAAAGGGTTGAGCTTAACTGTAAAATCAGGTGAGCGTCATGCCCTAATGGGACCTAATGGAAATGGTAAGTCTACATTGCTTGCAGCCATTATGGGTAATCCAAAATATACAGTTACATCTGGTTCAATCACATTAGATGGAAAAGATGTACTACAAATGTCAGTCGATGAAAGAAGTAAGGCAGGACTTTTCTTGGGTATGCAATATCCTAGTGTTGTTTCTGGTGTTACAAACTCTGACTTTTTAAGAAGTGCAATCAATGCGCGTTTAGAAAAACCAATCTCATTATTTAAATTTATCAAAGAAATGGATAAAGCGATTGAACAATTAGAAATGAAACCAGACTTGGCTCATCGTTTCTTAAATGATGGTTTTAGTGGGGGTGAGAAGAAACGTAATGAAATCGTTCAAATGATGATGTTAAAACCGGCAATTGCGATGTTGGATGAAATTGACTCTGGACTAGATGTCGATGCATTGCGTATTGTTTCTGATGCCATCAACCAATGTCAGCAGCAAACAGATCTTGGTTTATTAATCGTATCTCACTATGCACGTTTCTATGAATATTTACAGCCAACACATGCTCACGTATTAATGGATGGACAAATTGTTGTATCTGGTGATGCAAGTTTAGTTGAAAAAGTTGATCAGGATGGATATGAATGGATTGAAAAAGAATACCACGTAACCGCAAATAAAGAAGAAGATAAACAACCTATTTCTTTAGGTTCTTGTGGGGCTAAAAAATATGCTTAATCGCAAGGAAGTACACAATAGCGAAACTTTAAACATTCAAATCGATTCTCGTGATCAAAAATCCTATTTAATTGAATTGAGTAAAGATTGTACAAAATTTGATTTGAATGTGGAGTGTTTAGAAAATTCTTTTTCAAAATTCTTTATTTTAAACCATGCTGAAAGTGCGTGCGAATTAAACATTAATATGGTACTTAAACAAGATGCCAACTGCCAAATGGGTGTCTTGGATCTAGAAAAAAGCCCATTGAAATGGAATCACTATGTGGATCTAAAAGAGCAGGGGGCTGAATATGAAATTTTAAGTGGTCAATTATGTCAGGAACACATCAAAAAAGTATGCGATATGGAAGTAAGACATAATGCGCCTCATACAAATGGTCAAATGAAAAACTTTGCCGTTTTATTTGATTATGGACAATATCAAATGATTGCCAATGGAAATATCAAAAAAGGATGTTTCGATGCTCAGTCTCATCAGGCAACGCGTGTATTAACTTTGGGCCAGGGACATAAGACAAAAGTTATTCCACTATTATTAATTGATGAAAATGATGTAAAGGCAAGCCACGCTCTAACAATTGGGCAGCCAGATGCTGATCAGCTATATTATCTACAGTCTCGTGGATTGAGCACAAAACAAGCTGTTGGATTGTTAAGTGTTGGTTATTTCTTGCCAGTTATTGATTTAGTAGAAGATGAAGAATTGAAAGATAGTCTTCGTCAAGAAATGGAAAGTAAGGTTGGATTACATGGACATCAGTAGAATTCGTAAAGATTTTCCGATTTTAACGCGTAAGATGTCTGATAAACCTCTAGTGTATTTAGATAACGGGGCTACAACATTAAAGCCTCAACCCGTGATTGATGCCGTAGTGAATTATTATACATACCTTGGTGCTAATGCTCACCGTGGTGATTATGAAATGAGTGCACAGGTCGATGCGGCTTTTGAAGGGGCTCGTGTTCGTACTCAAAAATTCTTAAATGCGAAACACAAAGAAGAAATCGTATTTACTTCAGGTTCGAGTGAAGGCTTGAATCTTGTAGCTATGATGGTTACAGAACAGCTTTTACATGAAGGTGATGTCATTTTAAGTGACGAAAGTGAACATGCCTCAAGTATCTTGCCTTGGATGCAGGCGGGAAAGAATAAAGGAACTAAAATCGATTACATTCCTTTGGATGAAGAGGGTAAGATCACAGTTGAAAACTTTAAAAGTGTCTTAACTGATCAAGTTAAAGTTGTTGCGATAGCGATGGTTTCTAATGTTATGGGTTTTGTGGCTCCCGTTAAGGAAATCGCCAAGATCTGTCATGAACGAGGCATTTTGTTAGTGATTGATGGAGCGCAGAGTACTCCTCATTTAAATATTGATGTGCAGGATTTAGATTGTGATTTCTATGCGTTTAGTGCTCACAAGATGTGTGGTCCTACAGGCGTAGGTGCTTTATATGGCAAGAAAAAATGGTTGGATCAACTAGAACCAATTTTCTATGGTGGTGAAAGTAATGCACGCTTCGACAAGTCTTGTTCATTAACTTTAAAGGAAACGCCATTAAAGTTTGAATCTGGAACACAGCCAATTGAGGGTGTAATTGGTATGGCAGCTGCCATGGATTATTTGGATGCGATTGGAAAAGAGAATATTCATGCGCATGAAGTAGAATTAAAGGAATATTTCTTAAAAAAAGCTGAAGCTTTAGGAAATATTGTTGTATATAATGAAAATGCGAAGAGTGGAATTGTGACATTTAATGTGAAGGATAAAGATCAAATGATTTTTGCGCAAGATGTCGCTAGCTATTTAAATACATTTGGCATTGCCGTTCGTTCTGGACAGCATTGTGCTAAATTACTTCCGGAAGTGTTGAAGACTCCGGGTACTTGTCGTGCAAGTTTCTATTTGTACAACACAAAAGAAGAAGTCGATCAATTGATTGATGCTTTGAAGAATGCGACAGTGGAAAACTGTGTCAGCATTTTCTTTTAGGAAGGAAGCTTAATTATGTCAAATATTGATCCAATGTTGATGCGCCAGATTATTATGGATCATTATGACTATCCTCGTAATAAAGAATTGACAAAAGACAATGGTTACATGTCACGTCATATGGCGAGTGATTCTTGTATTGATGATATTACGGTGCAGACAAAAATTTCAGATGGAAAAATTGATGATATTCGTTTTGATGGGGTTGCCTGTACGATTTCAACGGCTTCGACTTCAATTATGTCTGAACTATTAAAAGGAAAGACGACACAAGAAGCAAAAGAAATTATAGACAATTATTTCAAAATGATTGATCAAAAAGAATATGATGAAGATGTTTTAGATGAGGCCATAGCGTTTCAAAATGTCGGAAAACAAGCCAATCGTATCAATTGTGCCACAATTGGATGGAAGGCTATGCGTGAAATGATTAAGGAAAGTGAGGATGGAAAAGATGAGTAACGAAAAAGATATCGCACTTTCTAGTGAATATGAATATGGTTTTCATGATGAAGATGTCAGTGTTTATAAAACCCAAAAGGGATTGAATGAAGAAACAGTTCGTACGATCTCAAAAATCAAGAATGAGCCAGAATGGATGTTGCAGCTAAGACTTGATGCATATCATTCTTTTGAAAAGCAACAAAATCCAAATTGGGGTCCAGATTTAAGTGAAATCAACTTTGATGATTATACATACTACATCAAACCAAGTGATAAACAGGAAAAGTCATGGGATGAAGTTCCAGATACGATTCGTAATACGTTTGATAAGCTAGGAATTCCGGAAGCGGAACAAAAATTCTTAGCCGGTGTATCTACGCAATATGAGAGTGAAGTTGTATATCACAATATGTTAGAGGAAGTGGAAGAGAAGGGTGTTATCTTCTTGGACACGGATTCTGCATTAAAGGCATGTCCAGATTTATTAAAGGAATATTTTGGTAAACTTGTTCCTTATACAGACAATAAATATGCAGCTTTAAATACGGCTGTATGGTCAGGAGGATCCTTTATTTATGTACCAAAGGGTGTGAAGTTGGAAAAACCACTTCAATCCTATTTCCGTATCAACTCCATGCAGATGGGACAGTTTGAAAGAACGTTGATCATTGTAGATGAGGGTGCCGATGTACATTATGTAGAAGGATGTACGGCACCAACGTATTCAAAGGATTCTTTACATGCGGCAGTTGTAGAAATTTATGTACATAAGAATGCGAAGTGTCGTTATTCAACGGTGCAAAACTGGTCAAGCAATATCTTGAACTTAGTGACTAAGCGTGCAAAAGTATTTGAAAATGGACACATGGAATGGATTGATGGTAACGTTGGTTCCCATGTAAATATGAAGTATCCAGCTTGTATTTTGGCTGAGCCATACGCAAAGGGAACAACGATTTCGATTGCGGTAGCCGGTGAAAACCAGATTCAGGATGCAGGAAGTAAAATGATTCATTTAGCTCCTCATACTTCTAGTACAATTATTTCTAAATCCATTGCGCGTAATGGTGGTGAAGTAAACTATCGTGGTTGGGTAACACATTCTAAAAATGCAGCCTATGCCAAGAGTAAAGTTGAATGTGATACTCTGATTTTAGATAAGAAATCACGTAGTGATACTGTTCCGATGAATGTATCTTATAACGATACATCTCAAATTGAGCATGAGGCGACAGTTTCAAACATTAGTGAAGAACAATTGTTCTATTTAATGTCTCGTGGTTTAACTCGTTCTCAAGCTACGGAAATGATTGTTATGGGATTCTTAGAACCATTTACGCGTGAACTTCCAATGGAATATGCGGTTGAATTGAATCAAATGTTGAAACTGGATATGAGTGACAGCATTGGATAAGCGAAAGTTGTGCATTCAAAGGCGTAGTTCATTATCAAATTCAAAAAGATTTGAAAAGGAAAAGGCAATCACTAATTGTGTTTTGCCTTTTTTAAAAGGAAAAATAGGAACATATATTCCAATTCGAAATGAAGTGGATGTATATGCAAAGTTTCGTGATGAATTTGATTTATATATACCTAAGATGTTAGATGATACTACGATTGCCTTTTATTCGGATCGAGAAGAAAAAAGTAAGGGTCCATTTTCAACAATTGAACCCATTGGGATGCATGAGGTAAAAGATTTAGATGTGATTTTAGTACCGGTCGTCGGATTCTTTGGAACGTATCGAATGGGGTATGGAAAAGGCTATTATGATCGGTATTTAAGTAAAAGTTCTGCATTGAAGATTGGGGTAGCATTTGATGTGCAGGAAATGGAATTTGATGTAAAACCAACCGATGTGAAGTTAGATATGATTATTACAGAATCGAGGATATTATGATGAAGATATTATTTTTTGGGGATAGTAATACGTGGGGCTATAATGCGAAAGATGCGTCTAGACAACCAAATCGTTTTACGCAGCTTGTTAAAAAGGCATTTTGGGAACATGAAATTATTGAGGAAGGCTTATGTGGTCGAACATTGTGCTTGGATGATCCGTATGATGCGGATCGTAATGGAGCTAAAATGATTTCGATGGTTTTAAAAACGCATGCTCCCATTGATGTTGTGTTTATTATGTTGGGAACGAATGATGCGAAACGTCAATTTTCAACGAATTCCATTTCTTTAGAGAAGGGGATTCGTACTTTGATGTATAGAGCCTTAAATCCGGAAAACTATCGTGATGGATCTAAACTGCCTAAATTTTTTGTGGTGTGTCCACCTAAAATGAATGTGGATGGCTTAAAGAATGAAAGAACAGCTAGTAATTTTGGTCAAGCTGGATTTGGTATTTTAGCGAATACAAAGCCATACTTAGAAAAAGGTTGTTCGGGTTTGAATGTAGAAGTGATTGATACGAGTGCTGTAGCTGGAAGTTTGGATGGAATCCATATGGATGAGAAGGGTCATAAACTTGTGGCGGATGCCTTGATATCTATGATTAAAGAATTATAAGAAGGGAGATCATCAATGAGTGCTTATACAAATGGTTTAGCGTTCTGGAAGCATTTTGAAGAAAAACAGGGTGCAATTATTAATTGTTTAAAGGCCGAACAATATAAAGAATTAAACGAATTGATTCAAGAATTGGATGAAGAGGTAATGGAAATTAGTGGTGCCCATTTCTTTGTCGAAAGCTTTTATGATTCTTTTGAGATGACCTTTGACACAGGTCCAAATAAGACAACGCAATATTTGTGTCAGATGCTTTGTGACATTGCACCTAAGAGTGTGAAACAAAACTGGATCATGAATGCGACTTTACCGCCTATGTCGCAAAAGGCGATTCAGGCCATGGTTCAAATCAAAAATGAGGAATATACTTTAGCAGATTTTCATGTATTCTATCAAATTGAAAATGATATGTTGGATTGTAAAGTATATTGTCCTGGATTTAATTTGATTGGTAATCCGGAAAATAAAAAAGAAATGAGTATGTATCTTATGGAGCTTGCGATTGGCCAGCTTGCGTATGAGGCATATATTTGTCGTGTTGATTTTATCGATACGCCAGACTCAGATATGAAGTTCTGTCAAATGATTGATTTTTATGAAGTGATTATGGCTCTTGTTGAGAAGAATCATTGGAAAGTATATGATAAGCCAATTGATATTTATTCAGTATATCAGCCAATTCAGGATTTTGCGCACGATGCCTTAAGAAAAGATATGAAGCTTATTTTTACTACGCATCCTTTATTGGTGGAACAAACGATTGAGGAAAAGGAAGAAGTACTTGCAGATTTATCGAGTAAAGATGGTGAGTTTGGCTATGTGTATTATTCGAATCCTTTCCATAATAAAGAAGATGCTTTGTATCGTCAGAAATTATCGAAACAATTGGATGAAACTATTTCTAAGGTGCATGCAGGTAAAGTGGTTGGGGGAGCTATTGGTAAGAGCTTTTCCTATATTGACTGGATTGTGTATGATAAAGATGTATTTATGAAGGTGTTTAACCAATTAAAAAAACAGCTCGATGCGAGTGTCGAACTGTATTATCAAAAATTTTAATGACTTTGAATATCAGCGCAGGCGTTAAGCAGGCGCTGTCTTTTCATTCCAGTGATTTCTTTTTCGGGATTTTCTAAGAAACGAGCTAATACGTCAGCGTCTTTTAAGGCTTCACAAAGTGGTGAGTCAAAAGATTCTTTTTTGGAATGTTGACGAATCGCATAAGTAATATCATCTATTTCTGTAGTTTTAAATAAGCCACTTTCTTTTAAGTACTTATAGGCGTGAAGACTTGATAATTTGGCATGTTGAGAATGTGGGCAGTTGTCAATAAATTGAGCGTAGTCATGAAATAGAGCAGCTACTTTAGCTCGTTCTAGATTTGTGCCTCTTGCCATGGCAATAAATGTAATGGCAAGGTCCACACTCGCAGTATGGGTAAGGGCGGCTACTTTTAAATCTTCATTATAAATTTTGGCATATTTAGAATATACATATTCTTTTACTTTTTCATATCGCTCTAACATAAAATCCCTCTCTTTCATGAAAAAAGCGCACAATGTGCGCTTGATTCGAACAAATTTCTACGCAGCTGTATCTACAACTGTGACATTGTTAGCCTGTTGTCCACGATCGCTTTCAACAACGTCATAAGTAACAGTTTGTCCTTCTTCTAAAGTTTTAAATCCTTCAGAATTAATTGATGAATAGTGTACGAATACATCTTTTCCATCTTCACTGGTAATGAATCCATAACCCTTTTCAGCGTTAAACCATTTTACTTTACCTGTGCTCATGCCTATACCTCCTGGACTAAGCCAATATCCTTTGACCGTTAAAATAGAAAGTATTTGCATACAATTGCATTTATCACAATCAGAATATGAGTCTAATCCTTAACTGCTTTCATTTTAGCATTTTCTAACAACATTGTCATTAAAAAAACCATTTTTATATAGTTATTATGTTATATTTTGATTATAATGAATATATAAAGGAGGGCATTTGTTTTATGCTTATTCAAGATGATGCGCTACGTAGTGTAATTGCGCGCACTTTGCGTGTTAAAGAAGAAGAACTAAACGAAGATTTGATGAAGGAATTGATCCACTTAGAAGTACAAGATCATGAAATAGAGACTCTAGAAGGTTTGCAGTATGCGGAAAATCTAGAAACTTTAAATGCGAGTAATAATAAGTTGCAAACATTGGATCCAATCAAAGATTTACATAATTTAGTTAGTTTAAATGTTTCTCGAAATCAATTAAGAGACTTACAGGCTTTACATGGTTTTAGACAACTAAAAAAATTAAATATCTCAAGAAACAATTTATATACAATGGATATTTCAAGTGTTGCTGCTATGATTGATTTGGAAGTATTGAATCTTTCAAAGGCAAAAGTTGATAGTTTGATTTATTTAGAGCACTGTAAGAAGTTAGAAGAGGTTCATATCAATACTGAAAATGGTCCTTTTAGTTATGCAATCTTAGGTGTACTTAAGAAATTAAAGAAATTGGATATGGGTGGTATGCGTTTATTCAATATCGAAGATTTAACATATCTTTCTAATGTTGAAGAATTGGATTTAAACACAAACTTAATGTCGGATCTAAGTCCATTGTTGTCAATGAAAAACTTAAAGAAATTGAATGTCTCTAACTGTCCATATTTAAAGGATTATTCTGTACTAAAAGAATTTTCAAATCTTAAATCTTTGAATATTTCTTATAATGAACCAGAACACTTTACATTCTTGAAGGAATTAAATCATTTAGAATCTCTGTCTATGGAACAGACTGGATTTAAGGACATGTCTTTATTGAATAACTTGGGCGATTTAAAAGAATTGAATGTATCAAAAAACCGCTTGAAGAATTTAGAAAAATTCGCAAATGTTGAGCATTTGGAAAGCTTGGATGCGAAGTTCTGTCAGTTAACTGAAATCAATTTCTTAAAGAATGCGCATCAATTGAAGCGTTTAAATTTGTTCACTAACCGTATCAAGGATATTCGTATTTTAAAGGATGCCAAAGACATGGTGTATTTGAATGTGGGTCGTAATGATATTAAGGATATTACTTGTTTAAAGGATATGAAGCAATTGGAAATTATTTCTTTGGAAAACAACAATGTCAAAGATCTAACTCCATTAACTGAACTTACAAATCTTTGCGACGTGGATCTATACAACAATGTTATTGAGGATCTAACACCATTAGAACATTTAGAGTTTATTTCTTATTTGCGTTTGGACCACAATGCGATTACAGATTTAACTCCATTATCTAAACTTAAATATTTGCGTTCACTTACTTTGAAGGCAAACTATATTACAGATGCAACTCCATTAAAAGATCTAGAATTATTAGAAGCTTTACGTTTGGATGATAATCCAATCCAGGATACAAGCGTTCTTGAGAGTATGGAGTTCTACGAAAAATTTACTAACTAAAATAATTCCCCTTTAAATAAAGGGGAATTTCTGTTTTTGTATAAAGCTATGACTTATTTATGACTTAAAAATTTGAAATTGCATTCAAAATCTCATCTTCTTCAGTGTCAATCAAGTGTCCATAGATATCCATTGTAGTACGTATAGATGAGTGTCCTAGCCGTTTCGATATCTTGTACATATTTACACCCGCCTCGATTAAATTTGAAGCATGTGAGTGCCTTAACGCATGAATATTGAATTCAGGAACTCCAGCTTCTGCACACAATTTGTTTTTCCTGCATCTTAATATTTCTGGATCCATATGTCTATATCCACCAAATATAAACCACGTCTCTTCATATCATCAAAAGAAGAATAGTATTTCTTCAATTCATAAATAAACGATTTTGTCTTTTCATCAACCGCAATCTTACGAATTGAATTCTTGGTCTTAGGTGTCTGCCACTTACCACGAATATACTGTCTGCGAATATGGATGTATTTACCATCGAAATCCTCAAAGGTTAAAGATAAACATTCAGACACACGCATGCCTGTCATATACATAGTCCAAATCGCGTATGCCGTATCTTTCCACGCTCCATCTCTAGATTTTACTGCGTATTCAAAAAGTGTCTTAAAATCACTTTTAGACACGATTTCAAGCTTCTTAGCCTCAGTAGCTACAGGCTTAATTAATGGAGCCATCTTAAAAAATGGATCATTGACAATTCCATAGTGCTTCTTCGCAAATCTGAAAATATTTCTAAGATTCGTTAATAAAGTCATTTTAGTTGAATACTTATAAGATTTGATTTGTGGCAATTCAAAAAAGTTATCAATATCAAGATATGTAATCTAGGCCATCTTTTTATCATTAAGTGGAGACAACATATTCAGGTACACTCTTTTCGTATCCAGTGTGGATGGTCTCAACGTTCTAGACTTAAATTCATACCATTTCAACGTCACTTCATAAAATGTAACACGTTGATCTCCTTCTGCTTTCGTTTGCACAAATATAGCTTCTGCTTGAACTGCATCTTTCTTCATATCAAACCATTTGGATTGTTTCTGAACGCGGTTCCCGTTAAAATCAGTATAATAGCAGCGGAATCTCCACTGTTTCTTTCCATTGTGTTTACGCTCATAAATAGGCATTTAAATTTCCTCCATTCTATGCTAAAATGAGCACATAAAAAGTTTGATGTGGTAGTCACCTTTTTATGTGAGAGTATTGGTAGTACTCTTGATTGTCCTGGATGTTGGTAGCATCCAGGATATTTTTTTATAAAAGAAAAAGCTATCCGAAATCGAATAGCTTTCCCTTATCCGCGGTACCCACAAATGTGTTACCGAAATAAATACCTGCAGTGCCTGATACAATGTATCATCACTGAAATTCCTCTTTATAATAACATGAATTTCTTTAAAATCAAGCGTTTTACAAGGCAATGTTGGTTATAGCTTTTACGATTTCAGTGTCAATTCTGTCCATTGTTTCTTTAGATAACTGTATTTTTCCAATTGGATCTAATGCATTAATCGATTTCTTAATTCTATATTTACTAATTGTTGTTATAGATAAAATCTTTGCATATGAATCTTTGGCTTTTCCGTTGTAGAAATTAGTTATATTTTGGAGCATATTCAAGGCTTTGTTGATAACATCTGCAATTTCATTAGTCGTATAATGAATTATACCATCAGAAGCAGCCTTCTTCGGTTTGATTATCATACAATAATGTTCAATCAAAGAATCGTGAAACGTGACCGATTGCCCTTCATGATATTTAAAAGTTCCGTTTTCATCCATTAATAAATCTTCTATTATTGCAGAAAAAGCTACAAGATCTTGCATACTTTTCAAAACGTCACTAAATACATTTTGAATTAATTCATTCCCCAGATTGATATTAGATTTATTGGCTTTAGAGGTTAATGGCAGTACGGTTATTTCTCCAGAATTAGGAGAGTCTTTTTTATTTAGTACTACAGCGAAATGATTTCCGCTCAGTTCATTCCCTATAGATGTGCCAAAGTTTACCATAACAATGGTTCCACGTTTATATTTAATGAATCTGTTTTTTCTACTAGGATTATTTTCTCTTTTGAAAGCTGCTGCTTGGAAATGTTGCCAACTATCTAAATTATTGAATTTAGGATTTTTACAATCCTTAATGATATTTTTAAAAGTATCGTTACTAGCATCTAAAGATTTACATTTATTACTTATTTCTTGTTCAGTCATCTTATCCCTCCTTATATAATCGTACCTAAATTACTTATTATCCTTCTTAACTCTTTCATATTGCATCTGGGCTACTGTATCCACTGCATGTTGACATTTGTTACCTAGATACCTATATGTTTCCAGGTGTTTGTGTTAATACATTAAAGGATCAATTAGCACTATATATTATTTCACCTATATTCTACTAAAATCTTCGTTAGATAGATATTTTAAATTAAAGTGAATATTCGATGTTAAATTCATCTAAATCAAGTACGTATAACACAGTACTTGACAATCCAAGGTAGTGTGTATATCATAATAGTGACGGGGTGATATTATGCAGCCAAGAGCGGTGATTTATTGTTCTAAACATGGAGCAACAAAAGAATATGCGCAATGTTTAGGTAAAAAAAAGAATCTTCCTGTGATTTCGATTGACCATATTTCGGGATACTCTTTCCAAAATATTCCGGTGTATTTTTGTGGTTGGATTCGTAACGGAAAAATCATGGGGTTGAATAAAGCTTCGAAATTATTTATGTGTGTTCAAGTAATTGGTGTGGGTGCCATTGAATATAATGAGGCATATGAATTGAAGTTGAAATATAAGAATGGGATTGTGAATCCAAACTTTAAGTATGTACAGTCGATTCGTAATCTTTCATTGACAACTTTGGAAAAGATGTATGTAGATGTGTTTCAGCCATCATTAATGGGAAAGAATAGGGGTGAAACGCATGAATACTCAATTTAAAAAAGGTGTTTTAGAGTTGATTGTATTAAAGGCTATTGTATCGGATGATCTATATGGGTATCAGCTTGTGTCTCGTATCAACGAGGTAATTCAAGTAAATGAAGGTACGATTTATCCTTTGTTGAAGCGATTGTCGAACGATCGTTTGTTGGAGTCTTATTTAAAAGAATCTACGGAGGGCCCTCCAAGAAAATATTATCATATCACAAGTTTGGGACTTGAAAGATATGATGCTTTATTATCGGAGTGGACGGATTTTTCAGATAGTGTAAATGCATATTTGAAAGGAGTGGAGTAGAGTGTTAAAAAAGGAATTTTTGGATGTTCTAACTCAAAAGTTATCATTGATTAGCGATAAAGAAAGAGAAGACATCCTATTAGAATATGGAACATATATTGATGACAAGATGGCTGGTGGTGTTGCAGAAGAAGAGGCGGTTGCTGGATTTGGTGATGTGGATGAATTGGTAAAGGATATTCTAGATGCATATAAGATCAATACAGACTCAATGGATCCATTCTCTAATCGTGCAGATAAAACGATTGATAAGGTGTATGCGAAGGTAGAGGAATTGTTTTCTAAGCTTGGTAATTTTTCGATGAATGAAATTTTTCACATCTTATTTGATGCGATTGTTTTAGTGTTGATTTTGTTGATTGGAAAAGTCATCGTGGTTGATATATTATGCCAATTTTTATTGTCTATGATTTTTTCATTCTTTGTCGGATTCTATATGATCACAGATTTTATGCTAAGTCTTTGTCGCATACTATATTTATGTTTAGCCATTTATTTCTTTGTGAAAGTCATGGCTAAAAGAGTGGAGCGTTATCGTTTGCATGCGCATAATGTGGGTGTGATGGATGATATCAAAGATACTTGGAATGATAATATTAAATCGAGTGATTTGCCTCCAACACCTGAGCGTCCTTTGTATCATGAAAGAAAGCCAAGTCACCTTGAATCGGATGTCTTAAAGGTGATCTTAGTCTTGGCTATGATTCCTGTAGCGTGCGTTTTGATTGGTAGTGGTATTGGCTTGGTTGTCATGATATATGTAACTATTGTAT
>OHTG01000918.1_pt1 | contig 15317 bp, 12 predicted proteins | sample 1578761 | NCBI WGS metagenome assembly OHTG01 (sample SAMEA3879536, study PRJEB24766) | human gut metagenome | biome: human-associated habitat; feature: feces | place: USA | collected 1985/1987
CACACGCAAGATTTGTGCTTACGCACAAACTTGAGATGCGCTTGAAAGCAGCGCAAGAATGGAGATTTTTATGTCACAGATTCAGGTAACAGATCTCACATATGGTTATGAGGGAAGTTTTGATACGGTTTTTGAAAACGTATCGTTTGGGATTGATACGGACTGGAAGTTAGGTCTGATCGGGAGAAATGGAAAAGGAAAAACAACTTTTTTAAATCTGCGCGGGAAAAAAGGGTTTATCCTGATATCGCATGACAGGGATATTTTAGATGCCTGCATTGATCATGTACTGGTTTTAAATCGAAAGACGATCGAGGTACAGAGCGGCAATTTTTCAAGCTGGTGGGAAAACAAGACGCGGATGGATCATTTTGCGATGGAGGAAAATGAAAAACATTTGAAAGAAATCGCATCTTTAAAACAGGCGGCGGCAAGAAGCCGAAAGTGGGCGGATAAAAACGAAGCGACGAAAATAGGCTATGATCCGGTCAAAGAGCATGACCGCTCGGGTGCAACGAGAGCATATATCGGTGCCAAGACAAAAAAGATGCAGAGCCGTGTGACACAGTGTGAACGCCGGATGGAACGGGAAATACAGGAAAAAGAGGGTCTTTTGCAGGATATCGAGCAGCCGGTCAGCTTAAAACTTATGCCACTGTCTTATCATAAGGAACGCCTGATCTCCTGCCAGGAACTTTCGGTGCGGTATGAAGGTGCAGAGGACGATGTATTGAAAAATCTGACCTTTGAACTGGTGCAGGGGGAACGTGTCTTTTTACATGGAGAAAACGGATGTGGAAAATCGACGCTGATCAAGACGATTCTGCAGCAGGTAAATATCGGACAGGCAGGTTATGAGAGGAAAAATGTGCAGCAGATCAATACACAGCAGTCAGGCAGCAGTTATGCAAAATTGCTTGTGACAGACGGAGAAATCCGAACAGCTTCAACGCGTGTCGTGGAACTGTAAAGCTGTGATCCGACCGTTTTTGTAATCTGGCGATCAGAAGAGGAGGATAAAAAATGTTAGAACGGATTGAAAATGTAAATGAACAGGTAATAAAAAAAATGTTTTTATTATATGCAGAATCCATGGCGGATATGGAGGGGGAATTTAAAAATCGTAATGAAATGGAGGCATCATATGCGGCGTTTTTAAAGGAGTTTATCGAAAATCCAAAGCAGATGGTGTTTGTTGAAACTGCAGAAAAACAGTGGGTATGCGGACTTAGGGCAGTTGAGTCAGAGCCGGGGAAATGGTTTCTTGAGGCAGTTGAGACGATGCCGGGGCAGAGAAACAGAGGATATGGTAAAAAACTGATACGTCATGTAACGGAGTTTTTGAAAGGCATAGGCGCAAAAAAGATAGATTGCATTATAGGAAAAAGTAATTTATCATCAATAAAAATGCATTCGGATTGTGGATTTAAAGAAACGAAGGAGCCGCCGGTAAATTGTTGGGGAGAGCTTGAGGAGGGAAGAATTCTTTTCCGGCTTGAAATTTGATCATATGCCATTTTGCACATGGTATAATCAATGAATTTATCTGCCATATGCTCAATCGCTGATACAGGAGAGAAAAGAGGAACACAATGATAAATATTATACAAATCAAAGATCTGGATGCCCCGGAGCTGCAGATTTATTACAATTTAAATGAAGCACAGCTTTTTCACTATTTTGAGCCGAAGCCGGGGATTTTCATTGCGGAAAGTCCGAAGGTGATCGAGCGTGCCTTAGATGCCGGCTGTGTGCCGATGTCATTTTTGATGGAAAAAAAACATGTGGAGACACAGGCAAAAGAAATCCTTGCGCGCTGTGATAAATTACAAAGCCGAGATCTTACACAGGAGTCTTTGGTTTATAGGGAGGATGAGCATGTAATCCCGGTTTATGTGGCAGAAGTTGAAATGCTTGCAAAAATCACAGGATATCAGCTGACACGCGGCATGCTCTGTGCCATGTACCGTCCGGCACTGTCTTCGGTGGAGCAGCTTTGCAAGAATGCAAGGCGTGTTGCAATTTTGGAAAATGTGGTAAATCCAACAAATGTCGGAGCAATTTTCCGTTCAGCGGCGGCGCTTGGAATGGATGCAGTGCTTTTGACACAGGCTTGTGCAGACCCATTGTACCGGAGAGCAAGCCGTGTCAGCATGGGAACGGTATTCCAGATACCGTGGACATATTTTGATAAAAATGCATGCTGGCCGGACGGTGCGATGGATGTGCTGCATAAGCTGGGATATAAAACGGCGGCAATGGCACTTCGGGATGACTCCGTGAGTATAGATGATGAAAAAATGATGGCGGAGGAAAAGTTAGCAATCGTTCTCGGAACGGAAGGTGACGGGCTGGCAGATCACACGATCGCAGACTGTGACTATACGGTGAAAATTCCGATGACACATGGTGTGGATTCACTGAACGTGGCGGCTGCAAGTGCGGTGGCATTCTGGCAGCTTGGGATGAAGTGCGAACAGTAACAAACTGACTTCTTAGAGAAAGATGGAAGTGTGAAAAATAAGATTTTTCACACGCAAGAATGGAGATTTATATGAAAGTAGTAATTGCAATCGATTCATTTAAGGGAAGCATGACTTCCATGGAGGCTGGAAATGCTGTAAAGAAAGGTATTCTGGCAGCAAAACCGGATGCAGAAGTAGTGGTAAATCCGCTCGCGGATGGCGGAGAAGGAACCGTGGATGCACTGATCGAAGGTTTGGGAGCAAAAAAAATACCGGTTACCGTGACAGGGCCGCTTGGAGAAAAAGTGTCGTGTTATTACGGTTTTTTAGAAGAGACAAAATCGGCTGTCATGGAAATGGCATCTGCCGCAGGAATCACGCTTGTGACAAAAAAAGATCCATTGCGTGCATCTACCTATGGAGTGGGGGAGATGATTGCAGATGCCCTGAAACGCGGCTGTAAAAATTTCATGATTGGAATTGGTGGAAGTGCAACCAACGATGGAGGCATCGGAATGTTAAAGGCACTTGGATTTGAATTTTTTGATGAAGATGGAAATGATGTGGGAGAGGGCGCGGCAGCGCTTGTAAAGATTGAGGTGATCCGGACTGAAAATAAAAATCCGCTGCTTTCCGGTGCAAAATTTCAGATTGCCTGTGATGTGAAAAATCCGCTTTGCGGCAAACAGGGTGCAACTTACATATTTGGACCACAAAAAGGTGTGACGGAAGAGCAGAAAGAGCAGGTCGATGAAGCAATGAGACATTATGCGGATGTGACCAAAGAAAGTTTGGATTGTGACTTTGCGGACTGTGAGGGCGCCGGTGCAGCGGGAGGACTCGGATATGCATTCCTTTCGTATCTTGCGGGAGAATTAATACCGGGTGTGGAACTGATTTTGCAGGCAACCGGTCTGGAAGAAAAAATGAAAAATGCGGATGTTGTGGTGACCGGAGAAGGACGTCTGGATGCGCAGACGGTCATGGGGAAAGCACCGGCCGGTGTTGCTGCTCTGGCAAAAAAATATAATGCGAAAGTCATTGCATTTGCAGGGAGCGTTGCACCGGAAGCGAAAGTCTGTAACCGGGCGGGAATCGATGCATTTTTCCCGATCGTAAGAGGCGTGACAACATTAGAAGAAGCAATGAAAAAAGAAAATGCAATGGAAAATATAGCAGCCACGGCGGAGCAGGTATTTCGGCTGCTGTGAGGGAAAAGAATGGAGATTCGTGTGAAAATAAAATTTTTCACACGCAAGAAAGGGGATTAATATGATTCGTTTTGAAGAAATTACAACAAAAAATGTCTGGGATGTATGTATGATGATGGTCTTTTGATTGGTTTTGTGATGCTGGGCTATGGGAAGACCGGCCATGAAGATGATCCTGAAATAGCAGAGAATAACTACTGCCTGTGCCTCACTTTGAATTGACGGAGTACTGGGCAAATGAATTACTTCGGCTGGTGTTAGAAGGTAGGTAGTCTATCAAAGATAGAGGAGTTAGTGTAAAAGTAAGATTTTACGCAGGAATGGAGATAAACATGAGATATAAGATCAGTCATGCCCTCGTGCAGTTTGGCGGAGATGTGATTTTACGTGATGTCAATTTTGAGGTGCATGATAAAGAAAAAATCGCCATTGTAGGACGAAACGGCTGTGGAAAGACCACGCTGCTGCGTCTGATCGCGGGCGATATTTCGATGAATAATTTAGACAGCGATGAAGAATGTGGTATTACGATGGCAGGAAAACAGGAGATTGGTTTCCTGCGTCAGGTTAATTTTACGGAAAAAGATGTGACCGTGGAAGAGGAAATCAAGAAAGTATTTGAGCCGGTGTTTGCGTGTGAAAAGCGGATGCGGGAACTTGAAAATGAGATGAAAACTTCCGCGGACAAACAGCTTTTGCACGAATATGACAACTTACAAAGCCGTATGGAGGCAATGCGGGGATATTCGTGGCAGCAGGATATGGAGACTATGTTTCAGCGGTTCGGGTTTGCGTTAGAAGATCTGAAACGCCCGATCAGAAGTTTTTCCGGTGGACAGCAGACGAAAGTGGCATTTATCAAACTGCTGTTAAAACGTCCAGATATCATGCTGCTCGATGAGCCGACCAACCATCTGGATCTTCCGACGATCGAGTGGTTAGAAGGGTATTTAAAGTCTTATGATAAGGCGGTCATCATTGTCTCACATGACCGTATGTTTTTAGACAAAGTGATCGATGTGACCTACGAGATCGAATATCATGAGATCAAACGTTATGCCGGCAATTATACGGCATTTATAAAGCAAAAGGAAGAGGCACTCATCAAGCAGGAAAAAGACTATGAGGAGCAGCAAAAGGAGATCAAACGTCTGACGGACTGGATCGAAAAATGGAAAAATACGCCGACGAAAGTGGCGGCAACACGTTCAAAGCGCATGGCGATCGAACACATGGTAAAAATCGAAAAGCCGAGACATTTTGATACGAAAGCATTTCATGCGAGATATGTACTGCGCATGGAAAGCTACACGAATGTGATTCATGCCAAAAATCTTGAGATCGGTTACGATACCGTCTTAAGTAAAGTCTCATTTCTGCTTCAAAAGAAAGACAGACTTGCAATCATTGGGGAGAACGGTAAAGGAAAATCCACACTTTTGAAAACCTTAGTCGGCGAACTGCCTGCGTTAGGTGGTGAATTTTCATTTGGACAAAATGTAGAATGGAGTTATTTTGACCAGCAGAAAGCAGTGCAGGAGCATTTCCGGGAAGATCAGACCGTGCTTGAAAATTTCTGGGAGGAATATCCTTCCTATATGAGGGAGGAAGTCCGCAGTGCACTGGGGGGATTTTTATTTTCCGGAGAAGATGTAGAAAAGAAGATGGGACAGCTTTCCGGCGGAGAAAAAGTCCGTCTCGCACTCTGTAAAATGCTGCAGACCAAACCGAATCTTTTGATCTTAGATGAGCCGACGAACCATATGGATATTGTTGGAAAAGAGGCGTTAGAACAGATGTTAAGAGAGTACGAGGGAACAGTACTTTTCGTCTCACATGACCGTTATTTTATCAGCAGGATCGCAACCGGGATTTTGGAGTTTTCCGAGAGTGGTGTGAAACAATATGCCATGAGCTATGAGGAGTATCTTGCAGAAAAACAAAAAGAGATGGAGATTTCCGGAAAAGGGCGAGGAATGTCACAGAGTGCGAGGTATGTGTCAGGAAATGATACACAAAATTCTGTGGGGAATGAGAAACACAATCAGCATCAGAGTGGCATAAAAACAGACGCAGATGTTCCTACTTTAACGGATGTGTTTGATAAAAAAACTTATTACAATCCGGGCAAAATCCGTTCAAGACTGCAGCGTCAGTTAGAAAAATATGAAAAAATGTTAGAGGAGAGCGAGGAAAAACTTGCAGAAATAAAAATGCAGTTCATGGATCCAGAGCTTGCCAGTGACTATCCGAAGCTGATGGAACTGCAGAATGCACTTGACGCAGAGGAAAAGAACCAGGAGAGTCTGTTAGAGCGGATGCTTGAGACGGAGACAGAACTTGCAGAATTTGAGGAGGATTGAGAATGCAGACATGAATCAATTAAAAAAGAACACAGCATACTACCATCTTCCAGGCCTGTTTGAGTTTTATGAATTATACCATGTGTTTCTGCCACTATTCCGTGAACACAGAGAATACTTTTACGACTGGTGTGAGATAGGCTCTGTCTATGGTGCTCCGTCAGATTGTATCTGGGGTGGAGGCCGTACTTCGTTCGGGGATCACGACCCACAGGAGGTTTTTGCGTTGATGCAGGAATACGGAATCTCAGCGCGGCTTACATTCAGCAATTCCCTGATTGGGCAGGAACATCTTTGGGATAAGAAATGCAATCATCTCTGCACTTTATTTGAGAAAAGTGAGGGTGTCAGAAATGGTGTCATTATCTATTCGGATCTGTTACTGGAATATCTGAAAAAAAATTATCCGGGATTTTATTTTGTTTCTTCCACCACCAAGGTCCTGACGGGTTTTGAGCAGTTCGTAAGGGAAGTAAACAGAGATGAGTTTCTTTACGTCGTACCGGATTTCCGTTTGAATAAAATTTTTGATCAATTAAATACATTGTCCGGGAAACAGAAAGACAAAGTGGAATTCTTATGCAATGAATGTTGCTGGTTTGGCTGTAAGGACAGGAAACTTTGTTATGAAGCTGTCAGCCGCAAAAACCTTGGAGAAAATGGCCCGGATCACCGCTGTGCAGCTCCGGATGCAGGGAATGGCTATCGTTTTTCGAAGGCAATGGAAAATCCCGGGTTTATTGGAGTGGATGATATGAAAAACAGCTATCTGCCGATGGGATTTTCCAATTTTAAAATCGAAGGCAGGGGACTTGGCAGCGCCCTGATTCTGGAGTTTCTGCTCTATTATATGACAAAACCTGAGTATCAGCTGCAGGTCAGAGAGGAGATATATCTGGATAATATGCTGGATCTTTTTTAAATAAGTCCCTTTAACACTTTCTTGTTATGGTACATCATCTCATCTGCACGTTCACGCACTTTTTCTATGTCGGCATCATCCGGTGTGGCTAACGCATATCCGCATGCGATTCCAACTTCGGTTGGAATGATATTTTTATTATTGAGTATCGCAATATCCTGCTGCATCTTTTGGATAAAACGTTCTATCTGGAATTCTGCCGCATCCGGGATGAGGCAGCAGAATTCGTCGCCTCCGATACGGTAACATTTGCCAAACCGATCAAAAGTGGTTTCTATGATATGTGCAGAATGAATGATATAGGCATCCCCCGAACTGTGACCGTAGTTGTCGTTGCACATCTTGAGATTGTTAAGATCAAACGTTACCACCATATAATTTTTAATATTCTTTTCATTATATATAAAGTAGTCATAGGCATTTCTGTTGTAAAATCCTGTCATGGAATCATTCAGTGCAAATTGTTCGAGTTCCTCTATCCTGCGCCCTTTTTTCAAACTGGCGACAGCCTGTCTTGCGGACTCTAAACCGAGGATTATAATAAATACAAGGAAAGATAATCTTCCCCAAATTCCGGAATTATTTCCTGTTTTGTAATAACCGGCAATATCCACAATAGTTGCAATGACGACGAAGGCAAGAGCTGCCATGCAGACTTTCAGTCTCTGGTCAGCCTGTTTTTTTATAATTTTATATATGATAACTGTGATCAGATAAATCAGCACTATACAAATGGAAAGGTGAGTGATCCAGACGCTTCTTCGAAACTCATAGAATCCGGTAAAGTGCAGCAAGCTGCAGACAACTGTCTGAAGCATACACAGATTGCAGAAGATCTTCCAGATTTTATCATCATTGATCTCAAGGAAGCTCTTTACAAACATCAAAAATGGGATAGGCATTATCGTCAGAAACATAAAAGCAGCAAAAGCAGATGATCTTCTGTTTAGGAGCATCAGAGAACAAACATCTGTCTCATTGGTGGCCCAGAGTCCAAGCAATATGGAGAATATCCCCAGATAAAAAAGAGTTCCGTCTATATGGCTGCTGTTGTGAATAAACACCCAGTAACACGTGATAAAAAAACCGGCTAACAGAATAAATACACTCGCTATAAAAGTGGGCATAGACTGACGCAATATGCCTGTATAGATTTCATTTCCGGTTCCTATATAATATTGTTCAATTTGACCGGCTGTTTCCGGATAACAGGGTTTCAGCCTGACTATGACTGTTTCTGTATATGCCGGCAGTTTTACAAAATTCCAGACATTTCCTGTTGTATGCCCCCATATTCCACCGGAATCATCCAAATTGTATATTACGTTGTTTTTAGTAAAAACGGTCACATGCTGATGTGAGGTAAAAAATACAAGTGAGCCTCTGCTGTTTTCATTGCGGTTAATGTTAAAACTAAGCAGTACCATTCCATCATCCAGGTATTGTATTTTGTCAGGCTGACGTGCTTTGAGTTTGCTTACAGAGGCTGCATCCTGATTTGTAAATATGGTACAAAGCAGGAGCATGATAAATAATGTCAAAATTACGCCTGTCAACATTTGCTGTGCGTTTTTTTCTTTATTTTGTCTTAAGTTCATCTATGATCAGATCTCCACAAATAATATTTTTACTTTATTTTACCATGTTATGGGATAATATTCTATAATATTGCGTGGATTTTTGATGGCGTTCAAGATATAATAAGACTGCCGGGCGAAGCTCGTGTAGATCATGATCATGAAGCATTGCTTCAAGATATAATAAGACTGCCGGGCGAAGCGAGTCAAGATACTTGTATAAGTGGCAAACGGCGAATTGGATAAATAAAGGAGCAAAAAATGTACACACTATTATTACTGTTAATTTACATGGCATTTATAAGTCTTGGCTTACCGGACTCTCTGCTTGGTTCGGCATGGCCGATCATGCATGAGGCATTTTCGGTGCCGCTGTCCTATGCGGGACTGGTCACAATGATCATCTCTGCAGGGACGATCTGTTCAAGTTTAATGTCGGAACGCCTGACAAAGAAATTTGGAACACAGATCGTTACGGTATGCAGTGTCCTGTTAACGGCAGCTGCCTTGTTTGGTTTTTCGACGTCGAGCGCATTTTACATGTTGTGCCTGTGGGCGATTCCGTATGGACTTGGCGCAGGAGCTATCGATGTGGCACTCAATAACTATGTTGCATTGCATTATTCATCAAAACATATGAGCTGGCTGCATTGTTTCTGGGGCGTGGGAACAATCATCAGCCCGTACATAATGAGCTATGCACTGACCACCTCATCCTGGCAGAACGGTTACCGCATGGTATCTTTTCTTCAGATGGGGATCACAATGATTCTGTTTGTGACACTTCCGGTCTGGAAAGTCAACAAAACGGCAGAACAGCAGGAAGAGCAGCACGAGGTGATTGGAATACGCGGTGCAGTGAAGATCAAAGGCGTACCACAGCTCTTGCTTGGATTTTTCTCTTACTGTGCATTGGAATCTACACTGATCCTCTGGTCAAGCAGTTATCTGGTCGGTGCAAAAGGTATCTCTGCGGAGCGTGCGGCGGCATATGCGGCATTGTTCTGCAGCGGTATCACGCTCGGAAGATTTTTGGCAGGATTTGTGACGGAAAAATTAGGTGATCATAAGATGATCAGGCTTGGCACAACTATTTTACTGGCTGGCTGTGCTGCAGTACTTCTGCCGATTCCGTCTGACACGGCAGCTCTGGCAGGACTTGTCGTGATGGGGATTGGATGTGCACCGGTCTACCCATCGATCATTCACGCAACACCGGCAAATTTTGGAGAGAAAAATTCCCAGGCAATCATCGGTATCCAGATGGCGAGTGCTTATGTCGGCTCTACATTTATGCCGCCGGTTTTTGGACTGATCGCAAATCATATTTCCATCACACTGCTGCCGGTCTATGTGCTGATTTTCATTGTGTTAATGTTTTTCATGGTGGAAAAGACATTCCGGCTGGTGCGGTAATAGAGAAGAAAACAAAAAATGAAGGGAGACTGTTTCACAAACCGTGAACAAAAAGATATGAGCAATTTACACACACACGACAACAAAAGAAGTTCTTTTTCCGGGAAACTGGGTTATGTACTGTCCGCCGCAGGTGCGTCCGTAGGACTTGGAAATATCTGGAGATTTCCATATCTGGCGGCAAAATACGGTGGAGGGATTTTTCTTCTGATCTATATTTTACTGGCACTGACGTTTGGATATACGATGATCATGGCTGAGTCGGCACTTGGACGCATGACAAGGAAAAGTCCGGTGGGAGCGTTTCAGGCATTTGGAAAAGCCGGATGGCTGTCAGCCGGTGGATGGATCAATGCGATCATCCCGGTATTGATCGTGCCGTATTATTCCGTGATCGGCGGCTGGGTGATCAAATACCTGATCGAGTATATCAGGGGAAATGGAAAAATGCTGGCGGCAGACGGATATTTTTCGGAGTTTATCTCAGATGGAGTATCCACGGAACTCTGTTTTATCCTGTTCTGTCTGTTCACTCTGACGATCATTTACGCAGGGGTGCGAAACGGAATCGAACGTGTATCGAAATTTATGATGCCGATACTGATCGTGTTATCCGTCCTGATTGCGGTGTATTCCGTGACAAGACCGGGCGCCATGGAGGGAGTAAAATATTTTCTTGTGCCAAATGTGAAAAACTTTTCCTGGATGACGGTGGTAGCGGCGATGGGACAGATGTTTTATTCGCTGTCGATTGCAATGGGAATCCTCATTACCTTTGGATCCTATATGAAAAAAGAAACATCACTGGAAGATTCCACAAGAAATGTGGAAGTGTTTGACACGGCGATCGCTATTATGGCGGGACTGATGATCATTCCGGCGGTGTTCGCATTTTCGGGCGGCGACCCGGATACCCTGCAGGCGGGACCGGCATTGATGTTTATTACAATTCCAAAAGTGTTTGAGAATATGGGATTTGGGACAGTAGTTGGAATCCTATTTTTCCTGCTAGTACTGTTTGCGGCGGTGACAAGTTCTATCGCATTGACTGAGAGCGCGGTTTCCACCTTTGAGGATGAGCTGGGATGGAGCAGAAGAAGAGCAACGGTTTTAGTCGGAGTGATCATGATCGCGCTTGGAAGTTTATCTTCACTGGGATATGGACCATTAGCTGGCATTAAGATCATAGGCATGCAGTTTTTGGATTTCTTTGATTTTCTGACGAACTCTGTGATGATGCCGATTGCGGCAATGCTCACAAGCCTGTTTGTATCGAGAATCGTCGGGATGAAGCGGATGGAAGAGGAGATCATGCACGGAGAGAGCACATTCCGCAGGAAAAAGATTTTTATTGTGATGATCAAATATCTGTGCCCGGTCTTTGCACTGATCATACTGATCAGTTCCGTGGCAAATGCATTTGGCTGGATAGCAATGTAAAAAGGAGAAACAAATTTTGAATTTATATCAGACACTCAAACACTATTTTGGATACGACACCCTCCGGCCTGGTCAGCAGGACTTGATGGAAGGCATCTTAAATGGCAGCGACGTCCTCGGCATCATGCCGACCGGCGCCGGAAAATCACTCTGTTATCAGGTTCCGGCACTGATGCTGCCCGGTATCACGATCGTGATCTCACCGCTCATCTCCTTGATGTCTGACCAGGTCAAGGCACTGAACCAGGCAGGCGTACATGCGGCATACATCAACAGCTCACTGACGGAAAATCAGATCCGGGCGGCGCTTTTGTATGCGGCACAGGGACAGTACAAGATCATCTACGTCGCGCCGGAGCGGTTAAATACCATGCGTTTTTTAGATTTTGCATGCCGGGCAGACATTTCGATGGTGACAGTGGATGAGGCACACTGTATTTCCCAGTGGGGACAGGATTTCAGGCCAAGCTATTTAGAGATTGCAGATTTTCTTGCAAGACTGCCGAGACGCCCTGTGGTCAGCGCATTTACGGCGACAGCGACCGAGCGCGTCAAACAGGATATCACGGGAAGTCTGCACCTGCAGAATCCGGTGACTGTCGTGACCGGGTTTGACCGGCCGAATCTTTTCTTCCGTGTCGTAAAGCGAAAAGGTGGAAAAGAGACGGACAACAGTATTTTAAATTATGTCAAAAGGCATGAGGATGAGAGCGGGATCATCTACTGTGCGACAAAAAAGAATGTGGATAGTGTCTGTGAACTTTTATTGCAGCACGGCATTCTGGCAGGGCGGTACCATGCGGGGCTTTCTTTGGAAGAACGGAAAGAGAGTCAGGATGATTTTACCTATGACAGGATCCGTGTGATGGTTGCAACCAACGCATTTGGAATGGGGATCGACAAATCCAATGTGCGTTATGTTCTCCATTATAATATGCCGCAAAGCCTTGAATATTATTACCAGGAGGCGGGAAGAGCCGGGCGCGACGGGGAGGAAGCGGAGTGTGTGCTTTTCTTTTCCAAACAGGATATCATGATCAACAAACGGCTGCTTGACTATAAGGCGACAGAGGGCGGTTATACGGCAGGAGATCCGGCAGTCCGGGCAAATGAACAGCGGAAACTGAATCAGATGATTCACTACTGTGAGACAGATGAGTGTCTGCGCCAGTATATCCTGAACTATTTTGGGGATCACAGTCCGTGCATCTGTGAAAAATGCAGTAACTGTGTTGTGACAGAGGACGAGGCGGAGGAAAATTATATCGAGACCGGACGTGCAAAGAAAAAGACAGCAGAACTTGCAGATTTAACGGAAGAAGGGCAGGAGCTGTTTGAGAAACTGCGCAAATGCCGGTCAGAACTTGCTGCAAAACAGGGTGTGCCGCCGTTTATCATCTGTTCTGATAAGACGTTGAAAGATATGTGTGCCAGATGTCCGGCAGATAAAACACAGATGGCGGATGTATACGGAATGGGTGCACAGAAGATTGCAAGCTACGGGGAAAGTTTTGCAGAGATCATCCGGATGTTTTTGCAGACGCATGAATCCGGAAATATGACGACAGGAAAGACAGAAGGAGCTGCGGTAGTAGAAACTGTGTCGAAGCCCCCGGCGGGAAAAAAGAAACAGCCGTTTTATATTGCACCGGAAAAATTAGATCAGGTAACGTTTTCTGACGCCTGCATGGTATCGGAACTGACCGACCGGATCAATGCGCTCTGTGAGGAAAAAGACCGCAAAAAGCTGACGGCTGCTTTTGTCAATGATCTGCTCGTACAAAAAGGCTATTTGAAGGAAGAGGAACAGGACGAAACCCGCATCAGACGTGTGACCGAAAAAGGCATTGCAGCGGGAATATGCGAAGAGGAAAGACGGTCAAAATTTGGCGGCGGGCATTATTATGCACTGATCCACACGAGGGAGAGTCAGGAAATGATCGTGGCGGAGCTGAAAGCATATTTTACTGATTTTCCATCCGGTTCAGCTCCGGCAATATCGTGAGTAACATCGTAATAAAGCACAGACTGCCGCCGATCACATTTGATACAGGTTCTGCGAGAAATACACCATCTGTTCCCATGTGAAAAGCGTATGGCAGAAGATAGGTCAGTGGTACGACGATAAATACCTTGCGAAGCAGGGAGAAGAAAATCGCCTGTTTCCGTTTGTTTAAAGATTTGAAAACAGTCTGACCGATATACTGCAGATCCATAAAGATAAATGCAGCAAAATACAGTTTTAATGCGGGAACGGCATCTGCTGACAGTGCTGTATCCGAACTGAAAACACTAATTAAATATTCCGGGGCGAGAATGATCACGCTCCACATGAGGCCGGTATAGACGAGCGCCATAAGAGCCATCGTGATGCCGGCTTTTTTGACGCGCGTGGGGCGGAGGGCACCATAGTTGTAGCTTATGATTGGGGAGGAACCTTCCGTGATCGCATAGATCGGAGTTTCCACCATCTGGCGGACACTTGAGACAATTGTCATGACAGAGACGTACACATCGCCACCGGTGACGGAGAGTACATGATTGCAGCAGATGGAGACGAGACTGTTGGTGAGCTGCATGATAAAACCGGATGTACCGAGGCTGATGATACTTTTCGCGAGAGGAATGCAGGAGGAAAGTTCATTTTTTCGAAGCAGGCGGACTTTGATCTCCGCTTTGCGGCGCAGAAAATGAAACACAAACAGTGCAGATAAAATCTGTGACAATACAGTGGCGGCCGCTGCACCGTTTACGCCCAGATGGAAGGTAAAAATAAAGAGCGGATCCAGGAGAATGTTTGCGATTGCACCGATTGCCACGGAAAACATCCCGGTTGTGGAATAACCCTGTGCATTGATAAAAGGGTTCATGCCGGTAGCAATCATGGATGGAAGTGTACCGAGCAGATACAGCATCATATAAGGTCTGGCAAAAGTCAGAGCATTTTTTGAGGCACCAAAAAGAATGAGAAGCGGTTTTGCAAAGAGAAGACCGGTTCCCATCAGGAGGAGTGCACTGGCACATACCATGGAAAAAGAGGTATTTAAGATCCTGTTTGCCTGTTCTTTATCACCTTTTCCACGGTTGATCGAAAAAAGCGGTGCGCCGCCGCTCCCGAACAGATTGCTGCAAGCCGTGATGATCATAATAAGCGGAAAACAAAGTCCGACAGCACCAAGCGCTGTGGTCCCGATATTCGGGATACGACCAATATAAATGCGGTCTACAATGTTATAGAGCAGACTTAAAATCTGGGCTGCAAGCATAGGGAGGGCAGCGCTTAATATATTTTCAGTTACGGTTCCGTTTTCAAAATCAATTCGTTTCATAAGTCGGGAGCTTCCTTTTCTTTCGTATTCGTTTTCCAGTATAGCAAGCTCCGGAGGGAAAGTAAATTCCGAGTTATAGGTTCCCGACCGGAATCTCTTAACACCAGGAATAAAATTTGAAATTTCCGTCATCAGGAAAAGAAAAGGATAGCGGAAAGATCTGGATTGGTGTATGATGAGGAGCGAGTTACTGTTTTTAAATTTTATGACAGGAGAAAGAAGAAAAATGTACTTATTTTTGCTTGCGTTGATTTATATTGCATTTATCAGTCTGGGACTGCCGGATTCGCTGCTTGGCTCCGGCTGGCCGGTCATGCACGCAGAGCTTGGTGTGCCGGTGTCGTATATGGGGATCATTTCAATGATCATTTCCGGTGGGACGGTTGTATCGAGCCTGTTTTCGGACAAAATGACCCGAAAATTTGGAACCAGAATCGTAACGGTTGCCAGCGTATTTCTGACCGTTATTGCACTGTTTGGATTTTCCTTTTCTTCGCAGTTTTGGATGCTGGCCGTTTTTGCAGTGCCCTATGGATTGGGAGCAGGTGCGATCGACTCGGCGTTGAACAACTATGTGGCGCTTCATTATAAAGC
>OHTG01000958.1_pt1 | contig 14600 bp, 10 predicted proteins | sample 1578761 | NCBI WGS metagenome assembly OHTG01 (sample SAMEA3879536, study PRJEB24766) | human gut metagenome | biome: human-associated habitat; feature: feces | place: USA | collected 1985/1987
TTCACGACGGCCTCGACCTGCATGCGCGGGGCGAGGCGGCTCTGGCCATGATGAAAGGGGTGGTCGTCAGGGTCGGGCAGGACCGCAGTTCCGGCAAGTACGTGACCCTGCGGCACGGCAGCTACACCGTCAGCTATTGCCACCTCTCGAAGATACTCGTCGTCAAAGGAATGTCGGTACGTCCGCGCGATGCGGTCGGCGTTACCGGCTCTACGGGGCGCAGCACGGGCGAGCACCTGCACATTACCTGCAGACTCGACGGCCGGAGCGTCGATCCCTCGCTGCTGTTCGACTACATTGACTCCACGCGGCGGGAGTGCGTGCAAGCGCTGGCGGCGATGTAAAAGATTTACACCGCCGCCAGCGCTTTATTAAAGGATTCGGCGCAGGTATTGCCCTTTGCATACATCCCGGATTTATCGCTTCTCCGATTCAGGATATAAGGTGTTTGCCCCATACCGCCGCTTTTATCAGCAGCAGCGGCGGCATTGTGACGGTCTTGCCGTAGAAGATGGCCGCGACCACCTTGCCGCCGCATCGCTCGATCTCCTTCCGGTAGTCGGTCAGGCTCTGCCCGGTCGTTATTACGTCATCGACGATAACGATCTCTTTCCCTTCAATATCGCCCGTGATGCGGTAGTTCCGTTCCAAGACGCGCTTCTCGCCGCCCTTAACCGCGTGCAGGCTTTCCCGCGGCTTGAACACATCGACATCGTGCAGTCCCGATGTCAGTTCCGGTCGGTGCTTACCGATATATCCGTGGAGGCGCTTGAACCGTCGGACATACTTCGCGCCGTTACTGCACGGCATGAACATGACGTGGTACGGCCTGTCTTCCGTCTCCAAGGCGGCCATGCACGCCTTGAAGAACTCGATACCGTGTATTTTGCCCTCCTTGAAACGGTATAGCGAACGGCAGAACGCCCGCTGTTCGTTGCCGATTAGATCGTTCCACCGGGAGGGATAATAATACCCGTAGAAAGCCACCCGAATACCACGCAGTCTGAACGGCTTGAGCGGGTGATGGTCCTCGAACAGGTCGGGCCGTGAGAGGCAGAACATCCGGCAGGCATTACGATGACCGGCCATTACCGCCATCCGGCAGTAGCGGTCGCGCTCCTTGTCGCTCTCAGCCGTCCGCGCGGCGGCGAACGCCGCCTCCCCGGTTTTCCGCCGCCGTAACCGATGATGCTACAAAGCAAACTGAATCCACCGAGCAAAATCAGAAAAACAAGCCTTTCGTTCATGGTGATTCAGTTTGGGCGAAGTAGGGTATTGCTACCGGTGGCCGTCATGGAGTCGGAACGATTAAGGCTTCGAACGTATGCCATATTTTCCGGCATGAGGGGTCCGAAACTATCTTATTTCGGGTCAGATAATCACTGTGCTTGATACAGACGGTATTCGTGGAACCGGAGTTTTGCAACTGGGCGGCTATGCCGATAACCGATTTGTCCCGATGGTATTTTCCCTTCTTCTTTTCGTCGCGCACTTCCGTCAATTGCCCGTTTCCCATTTCAACTACTTTCAGGCGCGGCAGTCTCTTCGGATCGTGCAGTTCTACATAACTTTCCGCCCGATGGAAAATCTCTTCGTCGCCCTGCCGCATCAGCGGAAGGAGGATATTTTCCAGTTTGCCGGTCGGTTTCCCTGCTTCGGCAAAGATATGGGCGGCATAAGTGATGCCGTTGGTATGCCGGTATTGCTGCGGATTTCCTGATAGGGAAACCTCCGATTCCAATACCTTGGACAGCTCACGACAAACCTCCTGTAGCCGAGCATCGGACCCTTTCTGATCCGCATCGAAAAAATAGAGGACCGAGCATTGGGCTGTCGCTCCCGTTTTGATTTTTTTCTCCTCTGGCTGATGGCGACCATATATGCGGGCGACATCTTGTAGCAGTTTTTGTCGGGGCTCTACTCGGGAATCTCCCCCGATGGCATAAAGCAATACGAGCGCATCATCTTTGTGTGCGAGTACCTCCGACGGTAGACGTCGGTTCCGCACCTCTTCCAGTTTCAGCTGTTCGAGGTTTTCTCCGGCCGCCTCACTGGCAAAATATTTGTTCAGTGGAGCGGGAAACTCCCCGATAGGCTTTGAGTATTTTTGAAGGCCGTTCACCTGTAATATTCTGTACAGAAACGCCACATCGTGAGGTCCCTCGCATAATGCAAACAAAATCTTTTCCATGGCGTCTATCGAATATCGAGGTCGATAATATCTATCAGTTCTTTAAGTTCCTCGCCCTCCATATATCGGAAATCCACCGTATCGTCCTGGGTTGTGTACAGGGCGAAAGCCATCAAGTCCTCTTTCTGCGTTCTGGAGAATGCATCGACGCACTCCTTGCTATGGGTGGAGAGGAACAGTTGTACATTGTATTCCTCGGCCAGTTTCTGCACGAACTCGGCGAAGCGAACCAGCAGTCCCTTGTGGATCGCGCTGTCTATCTCGTCAATGCACAGTATGCCGTCGGAGCAATAGGCGAACAGCAGGGCTATCTCGAAGATGCGTTGCAGGCCCTCGCCGTACTTGGTCAGGTCGATACTACACTCGTGCGTCTTCGATGTGACGAAAAAGCGGTTTTCCCCATGGATATCGGTTAGTTCGATCTTCTCGATGGCCGGGTCGATATGTTGGCGGATAAAATTCGTGATCTCGTCGATGCGTTTCTCCTTTACGGCGCGTGCGTGTGCCTCTCGGAGTATCGAGTCGTTGTAGCGATAAGGGCTGGAAAAAGCCGAGCGACAAAGCTTTTGGGCTTTCTGGTAATAGAGTTCCGGTTCCCGATTCAGGTATAGATGCACGTAGCTGGAGAGCTCATCAGCCCCGGTATTCGCATCGATCCGTATCGTGGAAATATAGGAGTTTTTGTCGATATTTTCTTGCGCATCTTCCTTCGATATACGGACCTGCGTGTCCAACCCGTTGAAATGCCCGGCGATGTCGATAGGAGAGATGAAATTTTTGTCCACCCATAGGGCATTGAAATCCCGGAAAAACTTGCCGCGGAAACGCTCCAGGTCGAGAAAGGCGTTCAGGTCGTTGAGTTGCGCCAGCAGGTAGACGGCCTCCAGCAGGGAGGTCTTCCCGGAATTGTTCTCCCCGACGAAAAGGTTGATCCGGCGTAACTTTCCGATATTCAGATTGGCAATCTTGCGGTATCTGCGAATGTATAGGTCCGAATAGTGTGCCGACACCTGCAAGAAGCGCGGCGCCACATTGCTGTTTAATGACCCGATGCGAATCTCGCTCGGTGAAGGCAACAGCCTCTCCAATTTGGTCTTCAGCCGGCCGATGCGCGTGTAGTCGTCGTCCGAAAGGTAGTCGCTGAAATGCAACGCTGCATTCACCTCCGAGGCGATATTATCGAGCGCATTGTGCAGCCGCGTTTCGCATATGGCCTCGCTGGATGCGAACCCGATTGTGACGCTGCGACTCTCCTCCATCTTGACTAAGGCTTTCTCGTCTTCGACGAATTTCGCCAGTTCCCGGATTTCATGGCTTTTGGTGACGATCGGCTCCAGCTTGGTGATTTGTTCGTCCCCTGTCTCTTCGTCTCTTTGCACGCGCTCGGTAACCGAGATCCACGAGAATAGTCGCTCCTCACGGTCGAGGCGCGAGGGGGCGCGCAAGTCGTCGTTCCAGCCCAGCCAGTTTTTCAGGGCGGTATTTTTGATGATCTCTTCGAAGATGGAATACTTGTCCGTCTGGAATTGGTCCCCGTAATCGCTGCCTTTATATCGCTCGATTAGGGCCAGCGTCCGCATACTGCGGCGCAGGTAATGCTTGGTGATGCCCAGCGCGTTGCATATCTCGTCTTCGGTCATGCCGCACTCTTCGAGCAGGTCCCGGATCAGACGGGTCTGATTCACCGGGCTCCAGCGCCTTTTCCCGCTGATGTGGTTGAGTCCCATGGCGATCAACTCATGGCGGCGGTCTTGCCCCTGCAACTCGATCAACTCGACGCTCTTGAAATCGCTTTCGGTCAGAACGCCGACATCCATTCCCTTCTGGAATTGCTCATACAAGTATTTCAGTGTCGCGGTGCGACGGTTGCCCTCGATGACGACGTAGTTGTCTCCTAAAGGACGCACTTGTATGGGATCCTGCCGCAGCACACCGTTCGTTTTGAAGCTGTTAATTAGGTCTTCAATGTTCTCGTTGTTCCTCCCTTTGAGAAACTCAGCCGTGCGCTGCTGTATCCGGGACTCCGCAATCTGTCCGTCGGACACAGGCTTGTATTCTGGACGGTCGATGAAGCGGTAGTTGTTGGGGTCCAGCAACAACCTGTTCAAATGTTTTTTTATGGGTTTGGTTTCCATACTTATAGAGATTTTATTCAAATATAGTGAAAAACTGAGCTTGTAATGTTGGTTTACCGGTTTTTATGGATTCTTTACGCTCCCGGTGTGCTTTCGCCGTCGGGGCGGTTGATGCACTCCGGTCGGGGTCGCCGTCTGTATGGTATTTCCCTGAAGGTCTACCGGAAATTTCCTGCATCGGGAATATCGTTTTTTCGAGATCTCCGACAGGCAGTGTTGCTATGCGCGAAAGACCGTCTGCATCTGTTCCGGCAACCGCTGTTCGTTGCGAGGAAAGCCGGCGATAGGAATTACTCCAGCACATCGTCCAAATGGGCATAATTCAACAACTTGATCTTTCCTGCTGTATTTTCGAACGTCCCCGAATATACGACGGCCTTACCCTCTACGGGACTTTTGATCCAGTCGTCCATTTGTTTCAGCGTTTTCTCGAAATCCGCATGGTAGGTCATGGCCGACTTGATTTCGATACCGTACAATCCCGAACTTTTTTTCAGCACGAGATCGACCTCGTTCTGGTTCGAGTCCCGGTAGAAATAGAGGTTGCTCTCCTTGCCCCGGTTATATCGCCGTTTCAATGCTTCCATCACGATGAAATTCTCGAACAGCGCCCCCCGCATCTTATCCCGTGCAAGTTGTTTCGGAGATTCGATGCCGAGCAGATAGCAGGCAAGCCCCGTGTCCGTAAAGTAGAGCTTGGGTGTTTTGGTCAGTCGTTTGCGCGTATTCTCGAAATACGGGGGCAGCAGGGCCACGATATAGGATGCCTGCAAGACGGAGAGCCACGCCGTGATGGTGTGCGAACTGATACCGATTTCATTCGCCAGCTCGGAGGCTTTGAACAGCGAGCCGATACGCCCGGCGCAAAGACGGATAAACGTATGGAACTGCATCATGTCCTTGATTTGCAGCAAATCGCGCACGTCTTTGTCCAGGTAGGTTTTCATATAGGCCGGATAGAGGAATTTGGGCACGTTGCGTCCCGAATAAATCGCGGGATAGAACCCGTCCAGCAGCAGATGGTCAAGCGGCGTATCGGAGGCTATCTCCCGTATCTCGGAGTAGGACAAGGGCAGCAACTCGAATACGGCGGTACGTCCCGCTAGGGATTGAGTAATCCTTTTCAGCATGGCGAACTGCGAACTGCCTGAAAGGATGAATCGCCGGTCTGCGTCATCGTCCACCATGCCTTGTATATACGACAAAAGATTCGGGGCATTATGCACTTCATCGAGAATCATGCCCTCCGCGTGCTGGTTCAGAAAAGCGACTGGGTCGTTTTCGGCAAAGCTCCGCACGTCGAGGTTCTCCAAAGAGTAGTACGGCAGGTGTGGGAACAGATTACGGATCAGTGTTGTCTTGCCGGACTGACGGGGACCGGTAACGGTTATGACCGAGAAATAGCGGTACGCCTCTTCTATCACGGCGGATAATTCCCTGCGGATATATTTTGGCTCCATATTCATTTATGTAATTTTGAAATACAACTGCAAAAATACATAAATTCTACTGCGGTGCAAATTTTTTAGAGTATTTTCTCCTGTCTCTCACCTCTTTTTTGTTGTACCTGCAATTTTCTCTCCTTTGCCGGCAGGCCTGTCTTTCTCTTTTCGCCGGCGAATGTAGGACGAAGCGCATCGACGCCAAACCGCATTCCATTCGGATAACGGAAACAGCCCCTGCAAGAAGCTGTTTCCGTTATCCGGGTTTGGCTTATGATGCCGCAGTTTCGTCCTTCCGTTGCCTTGAAAAGTTGAACGACAGACCTACCCAGCCGAGCGAAAGCAGGGAAAGAAAAGACAGCGATGAATGTTTAATCCATTAAAACGAAACGACGATGACAGACGAAATCAAGCAAGACGGCAAGACCGTATTGAGAAGCGAGGACGGGTTTTCTATCCCGATGTTTTTTAACAATCTATGCGGAAAGAACTTTTCAGGAAACAAGTACCGGAACTATATCAAGCATATAGCCCTCGGCGAAATGGGCTTCAAGCCCGGACGAATCGAGTTTTACAGGGACGGTGTGTTGCAAAGGACGGGCGAAATCCCGAATGAATAGAATATAAAAAGTGCCGATATGCAAACATCGGCACTTATACGTTATTCCATAAGCAATTCTATCTTCTTCGCTATCTCCTCAGAGGTCGGCAGCAACTCCTTGTAGGCTTCGGGCAGCTCCGGCGACAGGCTGTAAGTCGCCACCCCGATAGGCATTGTCGAGCTTTTCAGGGCGTATTCCACAATCATGCGGCTTTTCGATTTGCAGATGATGATACCGATAGCCGGGTTTTCGTGAGGCAGTCTTACGGTGTCGTTCAGCACATTCAGGTAAAATTCCATCTTGCCTTTATACTCCGGCAGGAACTCGCCGATTTTCAATTCAATCGCTATCATGGCCTGCAAACGCCTGTTGTACAACAGCAAATCTATGAAGTATTCCTTTCCGTCCACTTCTATCCGGTACTGGTTGCCGACAAAGGCGAAATCGGGACCGAACTCCATGAGGAACGCGCGGATATTCTTTATAATCGCTTGTTCCAATTCATATTCGGAATGTTCTTCCGAAAGGCCCACAAGGTCGAATGTATATTCGTCTTTCAGGGCAAGTATGGCTTGGCTCTTTATCTTCTCCGGCAAGGTCGTGTCGAAGTTGCTCTGACCGAGCAGATAATTTTCGTAGGTCTATGCTTCTATCTTGTTGATAAGCACATCTTTCGTCCAGCCGTATTTCTTGGTTGATAAGATGTAAAATTGCCGTTGTCGTGTCTCCTTGCATTTGGTCAGAATGACGATGTGCTTCGACCAGCTAATTTCTCCAACTAACGGTTGGAGAATTTCATTCGACCGGTATTCGGCATAAAAACGGGCCATATCCCACATATTGGAAACACCGAACCCCTTTATACCCGGAAACTCCTTCTGTATGTCCCGCGAAAGGTTCTCCACGACGGATTTTCCCCAGCCCAAGGCCGCTTGCTGTTCGGTAATCCGCCTGCCGATTTCCCAATACAAGGCGATCATCTCCTTGTTCACGGCCTTCAGCGCCTCGTATTGGGCCGACCGGATGCGGGAGGTTATCTCGTTTCTGAAATCGAGATATTCGGGAGATAAGATGGGAGTGTTCTTTTCAGCCATAGGTTATTCATTATAATCGGTTACAGAGGTAAGGTTTTGTTTCGATTACACACAGGATTCCCCTGTCCGATCCCATAGGATGTTCGGCCTGCCGGCAGCATGCCCCGTTTTACTGCCGATTCCGCCCTTTCTATACCGCTTCCGGTCTCCCGCTTCTATCTTTCCATCTTCCCTTTTTCATCTCTCCTTTCCCGCCGTCGGCCCTGTGCGCCCCTCGGGGGTTATTTTTCAGCGAAGGTAAACCGGCCGTTCCGCTCCGCCAAGGCCGGCTGCCGCCGCGGGTGATCCGTAAAAATCTTCCTCTCCGCCGTCGAGCGTATTTTTCCGTCCAGCCTTGTCGGATTGTTCCGGCCACCTTCTGCCTGCAGAAAAATAATCCCTGCGGGTCGCAAACGGACCGAACGAAGGGAACGAAAAACAAGGTTGAATGATGAGTTACAACAAACAGACATCGTTGGCGGCGAACGTGGAGGCCATCGAAACGGCGGTAAAAATCCACGTACAGGGCCGCAAAGCCATGGCAAAGGAGAAGGAGACGCTGTCCCGCTATTCCGGCTTCGGGGGCATCAAGGAAGTGCTGAACATCGGAACGGACAACCCCCTGCCGGACAACATGGCGGAGCCGATGAACCGCCTGCAGAAGGCCCTGCGAACTCTCGCAGGCGGAGAAGAGACAATGTATCGCAAGCTGACGGACAGCCTCAAGGCCTCTGTCCTCACGGCCTTTTACACGCCGCAGTTCCTCGTGGATGCCGTAGCGCGGCAGATACGCGCCGCATTCACGGAGTACGGCCTGCCGATGCGCTCGCTGCTCGAACCGAGCGCGGGCATCGGCGGCTTCCTGCCCGCCGCTACGCCTTTGAAAAGGATTGCATCTCGGGGCTTATCCTCTCGCTTCTGCACGACGATACCACGACAGTTATCGACGGCTTCGAGACAATCGGCGGGCAGGATTTCGGGCATACGACCTTCGACGTCATCGCTTCGAACATTCCTTTCGGCGACTTCCGCGTGTTCGACGCCGACTTGTGGAAAAAGGGCGGCATCTACGAACGCTCCACCAAGACGATCCACACCTACTTTTTCGTCAAGGCCATGGAACAGCTCGCCGAGGGCGGCCTGCTGGCCTTCGTCACGTCGCGGGGCGTAGCCGACACGCCGGGCAACAAGTTTGTGCGCGAATACCTCGTCGGCCACGCCGACCTTATCAGCGCGATCCGTCTGCCCGACGCGCTTTTCCTACCCACGAGCGGCATCGAAGTCGGCAGCGACCTGCTCGTATTCCAGAAGCACACCGGCAAAGCGGCACTCTCGCTGCGGGAGAAGATGTTTTTGCAGTCCGTCAGGGAGAAAGCCGACGCGACAGGAATCGTGACCGAACCCGCGAACAGACTTTTTTCCCTGCCGAAGACCTCCCTCGCCACAGACAGCCGCATCGTCGTGAACCGGTACGGCAAGCAGGTGCGCAAATATCAGTGGCTGGGCGACGAAGCCGCCATGTCGCAATACCTCTCCGCGTTGCTCCGCCACGATTTCGCCCGCAGTTTCCGCAAGGAGCTGTTCTCCGGCGGAGCAGGGGATACCGCGCCCGTGCAGATGTCCCTGTTCGGGATGCCGGCCGCCGGCGCGACGCCGGGGGCGGCGGGCCTACACGGGCACGTCGGAGGAGTGGATGAAGGACGGCGCGATGGTCGCCTTCGAGGGGCAGGTAGGTACGCTCCGCTACCGCAAGTCCGATCATTATGAGGAGGTCGCCGTCGATTTCGTGCCGGTGGACGAAGGCAAGGTCAACGCGGACAGGGCCGCCGACTATTTCCCCGTCCGCAAGGCATATTTCGAACTCTCCGGCAGGGAGCGGGACGAGCAAAAGGAATACCCGGCACTGCGGGCGGAGCTCAACGCCCGCTACGATGCCTTCGTCGCCAAATGGGGCTGTTTCCACGACAACGACAACCGGGAGTTTATCATGCTCGACAGCCTCGGCTCGGAGGTGTTCACGCTCGAAATGCAGCTCGGCGGGGATATTGTCAAGGCCGACATCCTGCGCGAACCCGTGGCATTCACGAAGACGGACCCGCATCGCAAGCTCACGCCCGACGAGGCGCTGGCGAGCAGCCTGAACTTTTACGGCCGCGTCGATATGGACTATATCGGACAGGTGACGGACCTGCCCGAAGAGGCGGTCATCGGTGCCCTGCGAGGCGAAATGTTCTACAATCCCGTCAGCGGGGCGTGGGAACACAAGGGCCTCTTTCTTGCCGGGAACGTTATCGACAAACATCGGGCGATCGTCTCCTGCCTGCCCGATCTTTCGGACAGGGAGCGGGAGTGGACGGAAATCGCCGTAAAAGCGTTGGAGGCGGCCGTACCCGAAGCGATACCTTATGAAGAGCTCGACATCAACATGGGTGAGCGGTGGATCGACACCGGGCTATACGCCGATTTCGCCTCGGAACTTTTCGGAGTCGAAGCCGAGGTGATGTATTTCGATGTGAACGACACGTATGTAGTACGCTTGCAGGGCTATTCCCCGGTGGCTTACAACACCTATTCCGTTCGTAACTGCAACGGCGAAGACCTCTTTGTACATGCCCTTCATGATACCGTACCCGAGTTGACGAAAGAGGTGTATCGGGACGGCGGCAAGGTGCGCGTGCCGGACGAGGAGGCCATGCAGGAGGCCGCTACCAAGATCGAGGAGATCAGAGAGCGTTTCAACCGTTGGCTCGACGAGCGGCCTGTAGAGGTGCGCGACGAGTTGGTGCGAACCTATAACGAGCGGTTCAACTGCTACGTGCGTCCCGCCTACGACGGCTCGGCGCAGACGTTTCCCGGCCTCTCTTTCGAACAGTTCCCGTACAAGGAGCTCTACCCCTCGCAGAAGGACGCGGTGCAGATGATTAAGCAGAACGGCGGCGGTATCTGCTGGCACGAAGTAGGTACAGGCAAAACCATGATAATGTGTGTCGCGGCCTATGAGATGAAACGTCTCGGTCTGGCGCAGAAACCGCTTATTATCGCCCTGAAAGCCAATGTGCACGAAATCGCCGACACGTTCCGCAAGGCGTACCCGGGGGCTAAAGTGCTTTATCCGGGTAAGGAGGACTTCACACCCGCCAACCGCAAGGAGGTATTTTCCAAGATCAAGAACAACAACTGGGACTGCATCATCCTCACACACGACCAATTCGCCAAGATACCCCAGTCGGAAGAGACGATGTTCGAGATATTTACCGAAGAACTCGCCGACACGGAGCGCAGCCTTGAGGTACTGGAGCAGTCCACCATGTGCTACCGGAGCCGTGCTATGCAAAAAGGGCTCGAAAAGCGCAAGCAGAACCTCTCGGCCACGCTCGGCGAGTTGCAGGCGAAGATCGACAGCCGGAAAGACGACGCCGTGGACTTCCGCACCATGGGCATAGACCACATTTTCGTGGACGAGTGCCACATGTTCAAGAACCTCATGTTTCAGACGCGCCACACGCGGGTAGCCGGTATCGGCAACACGCGGGGCTCGCAACGGGCGATGAATCTCCTGTTCGCCATCCGCGACATCCAGCGCCGCACGGGTAGGGACCTCGGGGCTACGTTCCTGTCGGGTACGGTGGTCGTCAATGCGCTGACCGAGCTGTACGTGATGTTCAAGTACCTGCGCCCACAGGAACTCCGGCGGCAGAGCATCGGTTGCTTCGACGCGTGGGCGGCGATATTCACGAAAAAGAGCGCCGACTACGAGCTGGGTGTCACGGGGACGATCAGACGCAAAGAGCGTTTCCGCAGCTATATCAAGGTGCCGGAGCTGGCGATGTTCCTGCGCGAGATCACCGACTACCGCACCGCCGAAATGATAAACCTCGACGTGCCGGAGAAAAACGTGCGTTTCCTCTCCCACGCCCCGACCTTCGCGCAGGAGGAGATGATCGGGCGGCTCATGGCTTTTGCGCATAGCGGAGCGTGGGCAGACTTGGGGCTGGATATGCCGGAGCCGGATAACCTCGACAGGGCGAAGATGCTTATCGCCACCGATATAGCCCGCAAAATGCCGCTCGACATGCGGCTGCTCGGCGACCGTTTCCGCGACAGCGAGGACAACAAGTCCTCCATCTGCGCCCGCACGATCTACGACTACTACGTGCGATCCGAGGCCAACCGGGGCACGCAGTTCGTATTCAGCGATCTTTCAACCTACAAGCCGAACGCGTGGAACATCTACTCCAACATCAAGGACAAGCTGGTACGGCTCGGTATCCCTGCCGATGAAATCCGCTTCATCCAGTGCGCCCAAACCGAACGGGCCCGCAAGCGGCTCTTCGAGGATATGAACGCAGGCCGGGTGCGCGTGCTGTTCGGCTCTACGAGCATGTTGGGCACGGGCGTAAACGCACAGGAACGGGCCGTGGCGGTGCATCACCTCGACATTCCCTGGCGTCCGGCGGATATGGAGCAGCGCAACGGCCGCGCGGTACGCAAGGGCAACACCGTGAAGCTGTGGGGCGGCAACACCGTGGACGTGGTCATCTACGGCACGGAAAAGACGCTCGACGCCTACAAGTTCAATCTGTTGAAGAACAAGCAGATGTTCATCAACCAGATCAACAGCGGCACGATCGCCGTGCGCCGCATCGACGAGGACGGCATGGACGAGAACAACGGGATGAACTTCGCCGAATTTGTCGCTATCCTCTCCGGCAATACCGACCTGTTGGAAAAGGCGAAGCTCGACAACAAGATTATGCGCCTCGAAAAGGAGCAGGGCATTTTCAAGAAAGAGCGCATCCGCGCCGAGCACAAGATTGCGGACAACCGGCAGGAGATCGCGGCGGCCGATCGCACGGCAGCCGATATGGCGCGGGATGCGGAGTACGTCGCCTCCTATGCGGGCGACCGGACGACCCGGCTCCTGAACCTGCCGCAGGCCACGGCCGAGCAGATCGGGCGCGAACTGCACCGCATCGCCAAGACCTACCGCAGCGGCGCATACGGCACGATAGGCACGTATGCCGGGCTGAACCTGCTGGTGCACAGTGAGTACAACTGGTGCGGGACATTCGACCGCAATGTGTTCCTCGTCGAGGGCCCGAGCGGGCTGAAATACCGCTGCGGCCAGTACGGAGCGTTGCCTTTGGGTTTCGCGGAAACGTCCCGCTATCCGGAGATCACGCTAAACAGGCTTCCGTTCATGATCGAGGAGCAGCGGCGGAAGATCGCCCGGCTGGAGAGCGAGCTACCCGCTCTGGAGGCGATCGTGGCCCGCACATGGGGTAAGACGGACGAACTGTCGCGGCTCCGGCAGGAGTGCCGGGCGTTGCAGCAGCGTATCGATGAGGGCCTGAAAGAGGCGGAGCGCACGCAGAAACCCCTTGCCGAATGCGGGGCCAGCGACAAAGCTGCCTGATCGTAATTCATATATCCAACCGTTCCCTCTGTCCGGTCGCAAGACCCGGCAGGGGGATTTTTCTGCCTTCCGGTTTCCCTGCGCCGTCCTTTTTTACGGCTTTCGGCCCTTATTTCCCTCCTGTTCTACCTTGTGTCATTCCTCCTCTTCTATCCCGCCTTCCATCCCTCCTTTTATAGAGAGGACCCTCCGTCGCAATGCAACGGCCGAAAAGCCGACTCTTTTCCCCGCAAAGTTGATTGCATCGGCGGTATTCGCGCAAGGCGGATCTGCGATTTCCTTGTGAAAAATCTTCCTTCTCATGGCCTTCGAAGCGTATTTTTCCGGGAATCCTTGCTCAAAAAACTCGATGCAGAAACCGGGCGGAAAAAAGAATCGGACTTTCCGGCGATTGATTGGACCGGAGGGAAAGAAAGAAACTTCAAAACGATTGAGTATATGAAAAGAGATTCGCTTTTTGACAAATGGTTCGCCTTCAATTATGAGCGGTTACGGGCCGTATTCGGACGCTATCTGAACGAGGACGCCTTCCACGACGCCTATCTGGCGATGAAAAAGACGTGCGCGTTTTCAGACGTCGCGGTCGAACGTTTCGAGCCTTATTTTTTCGGCGTGTACAAGAAATGTAAATCCATGTGCCTGCGCGGCGAGAGCCGTTACTGCCACCCCGACAAGGAGCATTTCTTTTTGCTCCGGCCGGAAGAGGAAACCCCCTCGGCCGAGGCGCTGGCGGCCTCCGACAGGCTTGCCTACGACATCCTGCTGTTCGTGCGGAATAAATACCCGAAAAGGGACTACGAACTTTTCCGGCTGAAAGAGTACGAGGCGCAGTGCTCCTTCCGCAGCCTCTCCGCCTATGCGGGGATTTCCGCCAGCGCCGTGCGGCAGAGGATAGGCGGTATCGCCGACGCCCTGCGGAGCCATCCGGGATTTTCCCGCCGCTACGCTTGTGTGAATATGTAATTCGTTTAACCTTAGATAATTCCGAAAAAATGAAATTGGTAATCTACAACACCGCCAACAGTCGCACGGCCGAAGACCGCATCGGCCGCCGAAGCATCCGTTTCAACAGCGTAAACGGCAATATGTACCTCTCTTTGCACCTGACGAAGGACTTGAACGTCAAGCCCGGCGACCGTCTGGAGTTCGCCCGCGACGAGGACGATCCCAAAGCGTGGTTCCTGCGCAAGACGACGGATAAGCAGGACTTTCCCCTGCAATCCAACGGAGGCGGCATCCGCCTGCACAACAAGTTCGTTTGCCAAACTGTGCTGGACACGGTGAAAATCAAGGGGAGCGCGGTTTTTTTTGTGTCGAAAGACCCCGTACAGACGGAACAGGGCGTTTTTTATAAGATACTCCTTTCCTGTCCCATTTACTCGAACAGCGCCCCGAAGCGTAAACCCGCCACCAAAGCGTAGGCGGACGGCCCCGCGGCTCCGACCCTTCGTCCGGAAGGTTCCCTCCGACCGGACGGACGGCGGGCCGACTTTGTACCGCGTACCGGTCGCACGTACCTTCCCAGTCGCGCTGAACGTTTGCCTTTTCTATCGCTTTCCCTGCCGCTTATAGCGGGCCTTCTTTCCCTTTTTATCCTCTCCCTTCCCGCTTTCCTGTCTCATGCTCTCCGTCGCCGCCCGGGGTTTTCCGGACGCAAAGGTTGGCTGCCGCGCTCAATACGGCGGTTTGAAGTGCATTCCCTGCAAATTCTTCCTTTCTGCGAAAGAGTAATTGGCCGGGA
>OHTG01000976.1_pt1 | contig 14377 bp, 10 predicted proteins | sample 1578761 | NCBI WGS metagenome assembly OHTG01 (sample SAMEA3879536, study PRJEB24766) | human gut metagenome | biome: human-associated habitat; feature: feces | place: USA | collected 1985/1987
TGAAATATTGAATTTTCAAGGTTCAACACACCTTAACGGTGTGGGAAGTCTTAGTAATTTAAATTATAAAAAAGAATATCCTCCGGCAAACCTAACTTCTTGCGAACTGCTGCGTACTTCACTTCCTTCTGTGTGAATAACAGCAACGTCAGTGCCCGTCGTTCCTCTTCTGTAAAGTTTCTGATCTCTCCATCCTGGTTAACCAGTTTTGTATGATTTATTTTCTGCAGTGCCACAAAATATTCTGCCGTATAAGTTCCCTTTGCGCCGCGCAGCTCCCCCTGATCTCCAAGAAATGTACATTTTCCAACTCTGTCCGAAAAACCTTCCATCGCATATGGACTTGGCTTTCCATCCGGCTGCATGCCTGGTCCTAAATCAAAAGATCTCTGACTTGTCATGATTTCCAAATATTTTTCTTCTAATTCTTCCGTCGCTTTTTCATTTCCAAGACGTCTCTGGCTGGAGAAAATTTCTTTGACTTCTTCCACAAGCATTGCCCTTAACATGGTGTGCTGATAATTTTCTGCTTTATTGCGTGGGGTGAGAATATATCCCTTTTCTGACCAGGAACATCCGGTTCGAAATGCTTCATCTAAATAAATCATCTCCCCGACCGTACGATATCCCTTTTCCTGCATCCGCTTTTGATTTTCATCCGTCGCTTTTAAAACTGCACCATTTTCCTTTGCAGCCGTCTCTGCCTTTCTAGTCGAACGAAATCCACGGTGTTTTGCAATATGAAGCAACACCTGTGCTAATTCTTCATCCGTCAGTTTCCGGTCTAATGCCTCATAGCGAAGCTGATAAACATCCGGTAACCCTGCCATGTTATATCGTTTCAGAAAGTCATCAATATTTATCAGACCCTGATTCTCAAAGAGCCATTTGATTCTGTCTAAACGATGTTTTCTTCTTCTAAGCCGCCTTCTTGTCGTTCGTGCAGCTCTCCTTGGTCCCGCCAAAGATTCACCTGTTTTCGGGATTTCTGCTGTATCAAATATCCTTACCCCAAGGTCTACGATACGAACCGGCTCGTCATCACTGTTGTTCTGTAATACCGCCCAGCCGACGGATGCAATACCAATATCCAACCCAATACGATAATCCATTTTTTCGTCCATGTTCCTTCTCCTCTCATCTGAACCGTTCTCTCTCATACCAGCAAACGGGACAACTGTTTTATTCTGCGCGCTTCAACAATGATCCGCATACCGGTCATTGTCATGAATAAACTTCTGTATAAAAGATAATCCCATTCCGAAGAATGGGATTAGAGCTTTTAGGTTTCTTACCTTATTGTAATAACCTAATTATCACTTGGTATGATATAATTCTCTTAAATTATACCCCTGTTTTCGACGATTGTAAATACCTGTTTTTGATTTTTTTACATTTTTCCTTCAAAAATCATGTAAAATTATTACTCCTCCATATCCTGTAAACCATAACCAAATCTTTCTAACACAGACATCAGATTTGCTGTTTTATTATCATAAAATTCACTGTCCGGTTCTGCTTTTTGAATGATCAGTCTCTCATACAGTTCCTCTACCCCGCCTCTGACATAATCATGAAACATGGACTGATAAGCCTGAAATTCTTCCTCCGTCTCCGCACCCCGAAATGCTTTTTTTACTGCTTCCTCAGCCGGCATGCTTTCTTTCGCATCCAGCATGATCATCATCTGCATAATAAAATCTAATTCTTCTTTTGCATTTATGACCTGCTCGGCTAAAATGCTCTTTGTCCCAAACGGCGAGAAATCTTCCTTTGCTTTACGGTCTACGCGAAATCCCACCACTGCTGCCACCATATACAGATCGATCAGTCTCCGGAAACAGGTATGCTCATAGTCACCTTTTACCCACAATTCACCTGCCATCCTGGCATGCTTTCCATGAAATTCAAACTCCTTCTTAAAAAATTCATAATTCCCCATCTTTTGTATCCCCTTCCGCTACTGATCAGATTCTACTTTCCGTATGGACGCATATGCCTCGTCAGCTGCTTTTTCAATATAATAAGACGCACCGACATATTCATCGAGTCCCGTGTACTTCCAGTCCTTGTCCAGCATAAAAATAATTACCTGTTCTGATACTTCCGGCAAAACTTTTGCAATCAGACTGATATTTTTATCCCCCAGTTTAGAGAACGGTCCGTCTAAAACAATCGGCAGTGTATCTCCAGCACCCTCCACTCCAATCTGCTCTGCCTTTTTATTTCTGCTGTATTCCATGATCGTAACGATAAATGCAAAATTGCGTGCTATCTTTTCGCCCTCTGACAGATTCTTCTCTTCGCGGAAACCCACATCTGTAGGATATAACATCTGAATCTCATAATTTTCCGTCAACTGTATTCTTTTATCTTTCGCATTGAACATACGCTCAAAATTTTTTTGGATCTGTCCGTTTAATTCCAGAAATGTCTTATTCTTTTTTACCTCAAAATCATTTTTTAATCTTGTATATAATGCTTCTGCCAAATCTACACGCTCTCGCCATTTTTTATTTTCTTCGCTTCTGACTTCCTGACTCTTCATCTCAGCTTCTGTTCGTTCGATCTGCCGCTCAAAATTTAAGATCTGTCCCTGCAGTGTTCCCTTTTCCACCCCTAATTTACTGTTTTCACTCTGATAATATTTCAGCATTTTTCTTTTTTCGGCAAAGTCTGTCTGCCTGTCCATCTGCTGTTCCATCCCTGCTAACTGATTACAGGTTTCCTCGTAAGCCCGGATGCTCTGATCCACATTTTGCGCATCTTCTCTTAAATCATCATAAACAGAATTGCTTTGCCGGTTCCAGCGCTGTCCTGTCCGTTCAAACTCACCCAGCAATGAACCAATATCTGCCGGCGGAAGAAAATTTCTCTGTTCCATCAGACATTCTAATTCCTTAGAATCCGGTAAAATCGGAGTTCCACAGATACATCTGCCTGTTTTTATAATATAGTCAATACTTGCCTGATGCATATGCGGTATGTCACGCCGCTCTCCTGCAACAGATTTTACCATTTTCACAGATGCCTCTATCATCGGTTTCGCAAACAACATATAAGCTTTATCACTGAATAAATTTACCAGACTTTTATATGCAGCAACTCCTCTTTCCGCCTGCGTTCTTCTTACTACTAATAACTGGTTATATTTTGCCTGCAAAATTTCCGTATTCTTATTTTCAAGAAGATACTGCTGCACCTCCTCTATTTTTTCATTATTGTTTTGTATATTGATTTCGATATTTTTTATCTTATCTTTACACTGCTCTATCTCATGTTCCATGCGATTCCGGTCTTTTTCCAGATTATCATACATATTACCAGAACCTGATATCTTTCCTTTGAACTTTTTAATAACGGAATGACTTCCCATATCCTTCAAATGCCAGATTGCAGCCTGATACGCAGATAATCCGGTCAGTGTATGTACAGACTCTTTGATATTTTCACGCACACCGTTAACAGTTACATCATTCCATCTCTCTCCATCAAACAAAAAATAATGTGACAGATTTTTGGGAAATAATTCACGGATTACCTCTTCTATTTTTTCCGTTTCCACAGAAATACCGGCATTTGGATCATCCTTTTCTGATATTTCCAGTGAAACTTTCTTATAAAATTCTTTTGCGATCAACTGTGGATATGCACGCGTATAATGGATTTCACGCTTGATCCGGTATCTTTTTTCATCATCAACAGCAACCAGTTCCACCGTAACATCCGCTTTACTGTTCGCATCCATCATTGCCAGAATATCATTGTTTAACAGCTGGTAGTCTTCCTGCTGCTTTCCGCGTTCTGTCAATACCGCACCATAAAGCACCCAGCGAAATGCCTGTGCAATTGTTGTCTTGCCAACCGTATTATCTCCCAGCACGACAGTAACATTTCTTTTTTCATCGCAGCTGAACTCGATTACATTCTGCCCCTTATACCTCATAAAATTATTCATTGTAATGCTCTGGAATTTCATGCTATTCTCCCCCTAAGTCTGCTACACTGACATCTTCGCATAATCAACTATGATCTTTGCAAGTTCCTCAGCCATCCTCTGATCTGTTTTTGCCTTGCTCCGCAAATTTTTACGCTCCACATGAAGAACCTCAAAAATCATATTCCGCATTACTTTTTCACTGACCTCTTTCATAAAATACCTCCATCCTGCATTGTTCTTTCGTAAAACAATATCTTTATCTGCACTTTCCAAGCCGTATTTAACTTAATAAAGTACTGATCCGCTCCCTGATATCCCCCTTCAGGAAATCATACCGTTCCCTTAAAATCTGTTTTACCTGATCTTGTGGTATATCCGAATTTGTATAAGCCGTAATATGCAGTTTTGCTTTTGCTTCCGCGTTGATCTTCTGTACATAATCTTTTAAGGATTCATCGGATATTTCCTTATTTGCTTTTTTCGTTATGTACACAAAATTTAAAGGCGAGTTGCAGATATTTTTTTCATCATCACGAAGTTTTTTCGTAGATTCCCCTACCTTTTTTACTGTTCCAAGCGGTATAATATGATGTGCCTCAAATCTTTCTGTTTCATCGGAATATGCACTTAAAATTTTATTTTCGTCAAACATATCCTTATATGTCTTTGACAGCAGATACTGACACATAAACATGCGCATCACTTTTTTCGGGATACGGTCTTCATCCGCCTTTTCCATCAGTAAAAACTTTTCATCCGAAAAATTCTGTGCTTCCAACACATAATTTTTGATATTTGCAATCCAGTCAACATTCTCTTTTCGGCTGGATGCCTGCATTGTCTTTACCATGGTCTGAAGATGCGCGATCATCTTTATATTCTGATCTTTATCATACTCGCCGGAAAATAATGATGACCAATACCACGCTTCTAAAATATCGTGAACAGTTTTATCGTTAAACCACTCATCCTTTAAAAATATAACTGCCACTAAGACAATCATCAAAGAATAATTTATTTCCTGGATATTCCGGATTCCGCATCTGCTCTGAAAGAAAAACATTACCCTGTCTATGGCATCACAAACCTTTTTCGCATTATCATTAATATCCGTTGGTGCTAACATCAGAATCTGCTTCTTCTTTATATAATCTAATTTGAATTTATCCGGTTCAAATAACTTGTTATTGCAATACAGACACAGCACATCTAAAAAAACATCAATATACTTTCCTGCTATGTCATTCTTTTCCTCGTTATAACATCCCGTACTGATGGATGCATTGTATTGATTATTTTGTATTTTTTTCCCAATCAAGGGAACAATCTGATCCGGTAAGACCTGTTTGTCATAACTTTTTTCTTCCTGAATATACCTGACCAGACGACGATAAAAATTATCTGTACTTACTTTTGCAACTCTCGCCATAACCAGATCAAAAGTATTTAAACTGATTCCTCCACGATTTAAATTCTCATAGATATCGATCGCCCTGTCACGCTGTTCCCCCGATACCTCAATCTTATTCAACGCCATATTCTTTACACAGGAATCCAGATAATTTGTCAGACAGACTTTCCACACCATTTGTTTTTCTTGCACTTTTTCACCGAACTTAGAATGATCTTCTTTTATTTCATTACAGTTTTCATCATTTCCAAAAATCTCTGCTATAAAATCATTCTTATTTTCATCCGACAAATCTGTAAAATGCTGTCTGATCTCATCTCCGATTTTACCTGCAATATCAGAGGTGATCGTATTATAGCGCAGCATTATCTGCGCCTTTTTTATATTTTCCGGTGCCACCATCAAATACAGCGGTACTAAATATCCATCCTCATTTGTCAGGCAAAAATCATCCAGACGGGTCGACAAAGACTGCTGTGGATTATACGGCTCTCCATCCTGATTAAAAAATGCGGCACATTTAATAAACGGTAAAATATCCGCTGTCAGAAAATCCGGTTCCGCAGAATCTGATATGGGAAAAGTCAAATTATGGACTCCAAACAGATCTGCCTCTTCTTTACAGTTCTCCCACTTTGGAATTCTTAAAAAAAATCTTCGCTGTAATGCCCGTGAACTCAATTTTGAAAACATTTTACATTTTTCATAAATCACATTTGAAAAAACATTCGTAAGCGCTGTCATACGCTGCTGTCCATCCAGTAGAAATTCGACTTCACCATCCTGGCTTTGATATGTATTTTTTTCTTTCATACCGATTGACTTCGATGCATACTCATCCGGCTTTGATTTCAACAGTAAAATACTCCCTATCGGCATTTTTGCCAGAACTGATGCTACGATCTTTCTCTGTTCTTCATCCTTCCAGACAAATCCTCTCTGAAAATCCGGCAGCAGCATTTTATCCTCTGCAATTTTTCTGACAATCTCTCCAAAATCCAAACGTTGATTTTCCATTTTTCCTTCACCCTTCTGCAATTTCTTCTATCGCATTGATTAATATTTCCAACTCACTCTGCTTTGTAAAACGTCCGATCCCCACCCGGATCACGCCGCCATATTTTTCATCTTTTAAATATTTATGGATCAGCGGTACACATTGATACCCTGTTCTGACCGCTATATGATAATCTTCATCGAGCAGCATCCCCACTTCATCCGCACGGTAACCCTCTATGGAAAAAGAAACAATTCCGGTTCGTTTCATTTCATCCCAAGGCAGATACAGTAAAACTCCGTCTATTCTTTTTAGCTTTTCAATCAGATATTCTGCAAATTTTCTTTCTTGTGAAAGTTGCCTTTCCATGTCACAGCACGCTTCTAAGGCTGCATGTAATCCTGCAATCGCAACTATATTGGGGCTTCCCGGTTCTAAGATTCCCGGCATTTGTCCTGGCATATCAGGGTTTAAGGAATCACTGCCTGTTCCACCCACAAGAAACGGTTTTAAAGAAATATCCCCCTCACTGATAAATCCTCCAACTCCAAACGGACCATAGAGTGTTTTATGCCCCGCAAAAACATAAAAATCGATTCCACTCTCTTTCAATTTTACCGGCACAAGCCCAAGCGCCTGTGAACCATCCACCGCCACAACTGCTCCATATTGTTTTGCTGACTCTGCCACCTCATTGATTGGCAGAATGTAACCTGTCACATTGCTGACATGACTCATAACAACGACTGTTGGATGTTCTCTGGTGAACTGAAACCTGATCTGTGACAAATCTAATTCTAACGACTCCCTGTTTAATGCAAGTTCGATAATTTTAAATCCATATTGTTTCTGGTAATGATACAACACTCTCATCATTGCATTGTGCTCAAAAGGTGAAACATATACGATATCCGTCTGTTTCCATTCGAGTCCCCCTAAAATCACGTTACATGCAAGCGTAGCAGAGGCTGTAAACACAACCTCTGCTACATCATCTGCTCCTGCAAGTTCTTTGATCTGTTTTCTTGTACTCTCAATCAACCCGGATGCCTGCCGCGCCAGCGCATAAGAACCCCTGCCTGCATTGACAGCACCGGTCCGCGCAATTTCATCCATTGCCTGATATACACATTCTGGTTTTGGAAATGTCGTCGCTGCATTATCAAGATAAATTTCTTCCATAACCAATCTCCTCTTCTCTTACTGTAATAATCCCTCTAAAGTCTGCACCAGCACTGCAACCTTCTGATTTGTTTCGAGCGTATTCCCAAAGTCCTCCAATGCCTCTTCTAACATATTCTTTAAGTAAAGGCTCGTTGTATCCGAAATATCCGCATTATAATACTTTTCTATGGCATTTCCATTCTGGTCTGTCAACAGGATACGACTGCTGCCACCTGCATCTTTACCATGTTCCTCAAGTTTTTCAACTTCAGCTTTTACCGCGTGCAATTTCTCCTGAAATTCTACAAAGTTTGTATCATTCCAGTCCTCTAAATATACCCCTGATAAAATATAAGACAACGCTGATACAATTTCTCCCTCATCATTGGTAGAAAGTTTCTCTAAATAATTCAAAAATTCACTCTCTGCCGTTGCCAGTACATGATTTCTTGATGAATAATTCTGTGCCAGATACCATTCGTGTAAACATGCTTTCAGACTCACATTCTGCGTTTTTCCAAATTCGCGCTTTATGTTTCCTGCGACCTGTTTTTTTAATGTAATAAATACATCATCTAATATTTTTTTACTTTCTTTTAAATCCTGTGCCGTTTGCTCAAAACCAGGTTCTCCATAGCATGCCGGAATTTTTTCAAATAACAATTCTCTTGGATTGATTTCTGCTCTTCTCAACAGATTCCTAAGTTTCTTTATCGATCCACTTTGATTTTCCGGAAGATTTAGTGTTATCATCGTGTACTGGGGAAGTGACCGATACCATTTCTGCATGCAGGCAGCAATCTGTGCGAATCTACTCTGTCCAGGAAACTTCTCCGTATCACATTCAAAAATCTTTTCCAATTTTTTTAAATATTTTTCTTTTTCAACGGTTTCCAGCTCCAGATACAATGCATAGTTTTCTGGAAAATCATTCACATGATTCAGGTTATCCGAAGTAATTTCCAGCTCTTTCTCACCAATATAAATGACCGCTGTTCCTTCAATTTCAGATAATTTTTTTGCCAGAAACAATGGAATCACTCCTCGCCTTGCGCCAAAACATTTTCCCTGCAATCGCTGGTATAATATCTGAAAAGACTTTTTTTCACCTGCACATTCCGCAAAAAAACGATCTATCTCTAAACTAACTTTCTGACAGCCCTTATCCCCTCTGGTATGCACAAATGCAGCACGATATACCATAGCCTCCGGCATGGTTCCTTTTTGGTACACAGACAGATCCTCATGCCCTAACATTTTATCGATCACCTGATTGCGCGCTCTTAAATACTGCTTGCCGATGTGTTCAATATTTAACAGTTCATGGTTTACACGCGGCGCGTAGCCATAATATTCTCTGCAGACATCACTTAATATCTGATTAAATTCTGCGGCCGTTGTACACTTTTCTTTTTTCTTTTGCGTCTGGAGAACTATTACCTTTCCGCTCTCCGGCAGATAATGCTCTTCCAGATAGATATTAATTTCAAACCGGATATCCTCAACACATAATTCAAGTTCCTGCAGCAGCACTTCATTTTCTTCAATAAAGCGTTTGTCCCCTTTTAACGTCATAACCGCCTGATAGCGAAGTAATAATTCCTCTTTGTCAAAACGTTGGTCGGACACTAACACAAGAATTCTTTTATCCGCCAGTTTATCTAACTGCTTTTGTATCTCATCTGTTTGGGGTTTTTCTTTTTCCGGCATCACTATAATTTTTCCGTCTGAAAACTTTTCATCAAACAGATATCTTGTATTTTCCAGGGCAAAAAACTCTTCTGAAAACATATACTCATACTGAAAATAGCGTGTCATCGCATATTCCTGATTATACTGCTTTGGCAGTTCATACTCTGTGTCTGCAGCCTCTGACAGAATCTGGCAAAAATTACAGTGCCCTTTTTGCTCATCCATCTTCTTCGTGATTTCTTTTTCCACATCAACGCCTGCATTGCTGCGGAATGCATATACTCCGACACTGCTGCGGAACATTAAAATCCCATCTTTTTTTAATTTTTCCATTGCAGGACGATACTTCTTTTCCGGGTCCATCCCTAATGCAAGACAGATTGCCTGATCCTGTGCAGGAAGTTCATCCTCTCTATGTAACATACGGATTACTGCGATTGCTTTTATGACAGCTTTCTCATCTTCCGTTTCCGCTTTTCCCAACGCATACTCTGCCTTCAGCCACTCTGAATGGATCATCGGTACATCTTCGGTTTCACGGAACATTGATTTAAAATAATCATAAATTTTATCAACGCCTACCCAGTTTTCTTCATTCCGCTCTAACAGCCATGATAAACTTCCCTGTCCATCATCTGCTAAAAATGTAAATATTGTTCTCTCATTCTGTGCAACACGTTCACTGATATGAAGTAATGCATACGCAGCAAGCGGTGTCAGCGGGAAACATCCTTTGGCAACGATCCGTTCAAAGTCCTGCTCTGAAAATAATTTCTGAAAACATGGAAGCTGATAGGATAACTTCTGGAGCTTCCCCTGCTCATTTTTCACAATCTCTTTTTCATATTGTTTCGAAAACGCAGGTTCTTCCTTCCGGATTGAATTGGCGATCAATTCATAATTATTTTGTGCGGATACGACGAAAGATATCTCTGAAATTCTTCCTTCTACTCCGCGAAACGCATTTTTCATGGAAGTGTCTATACTCCTGGTATACTCATGAATACTTTTATGTGCCACCATTGTAAAAAATAATTTCTGATCGGAACTTTCCGCCAATTCGCACATATCCTGCAGCGTTTTCATATCCTCTGCAAAACCGGATTTCTCATGTCCTTCTATATATTTACTGAATTCATCAAAAATAATAAAGATGCCCTCATAACCACATTCTTCTGTCAGACTTCTTATAATCTGCTGATATGACCGTATGGTCTCAGACTGCATCAATGGCATAAAAGTGCTTCCTGCCGTCAGCATCGGATATAATTCTTTAAATAATTCCAATGACTGTTTATGTTTTCTTTTCAGATTCTTTTTCAAATCCTGCACATCTGTCTGATGTTCCGTCAGATACTCACAAAATCTGGCATACACATCCGAATATTCCTTTTCCCACTTTTCAAGGATTCTAAGTGCTTCTGTGAATGCAGTCTCCGGTGCAATATCCGACAAACCATTTTTCTCTAATGCCTCGCGCAGTGCGAATAATAAAATCTGATTCATGGAAAACCCCGGTACAGAAGAAACCAATACCGGTAAATATTTTTTATTCTCCTTCCGGATCTGCGTGACTAAATCCGCTGTCTCCGGATCTGTGATCTTTATTTTTTCAAAAACACTCTGTGGCAGGTCACAGGAAAGAATTGAAAGCAATACCAGTAATAAATGGGATTTTCCCTTTCCATACGGACCGATTAAAACAGTTGCATGTTCTTTTGCCTCTCCCGTCACAGCTTTTAAATATCTGCGCAATATCAACATGGATGACCGTGTCGGTATATAATGTTCAATTCTTCCATGATCTCCTATATCAAGCTGCAAATTGACTGCTTTTTGGAAATTACGGTTGATATGTATTAAATTTCTCCATTGTTCCATTCCGGCAACTCCTATATGTCTTTATCTTTCGTAATAATTTTTTACGATCATTTCCCCGGTCAATCCTTTTTCCCAATAAATCATATTAAGACCTGCAGTGCGGTTCATTACGATCTTATCTTTTTCCTCCAGACGCTCTAACATCTCTATCAATGCTGTACGTTTCAACTGCAGTATCTTTCCTGGACTGTCCATTTCTTTCCACAGATCATCCAGATAAACAGACGTACGGTTTTTTCCCTTATCTACCAATAAAAACCAGACAATATCCTCCGGTAATTTGTTCAGATCTGGCTGTTTTCTGTAGTAAATCCCCTCTGTATTTTTCAATAATCCTAACTTTCCAAATGGACTGGCGTTTTTTTCTTCGGGATTTGTCTCCTTTGCCGGCATATACATCCGCAAAATTGCATCACAATCTGCATAGACAGAACTCTGCGCAACCTGCACTTCATCGTCTAAATCACTGAGTAATGTCTCCATCTCATCATATAGCTGCTGTTTTTTAAATTCCTCATAAGAAACTTCATTAAAAAATAAATTCCATGCCGTTGCCAGTTCCCGGTTTTTTGCAATTTTGCAATGTATCAGCCATAATGTAAAATAATCTTCCACGCATGGATCATGTGCAAGAATCAACTGACCAATCGCAGTGAGCATAACACCCGTTTTCGGAGAATCTGTAACCAGCTCTGCTGCCCTGAGCCAGTACCGGATTGCCTTTGCCATATTCGGTCCAACTCCAAGTGCATCTGCTCCATAATTTTCTGAAAAAACTTTCGGATTACGGTCTACTTCATATAAACCCTTATTCAGCCATCCTTCACGAAGGATAAAACTTTCATGCCCTTTAAAACGGTATTTATTTTTTCCCATTATTCTTTATCCTCCGTCCGCTGTCTTTTGATTGCCAGAACCTTTCTCATATAGCATCCAGCCGTAAAATGGTTCACACATTCGCCACAGCGTTTACATTTTTCGTCTGAAATATGGTATTCAATCTCCCCATCTTTATTTTCCCTGATAGAAAGCGCATTAAATCTGCACACACTCTCACAGGCCAGACATCCCATACACATCTGATATTTTGTGATCTGACATTTTATTCTTTCTTCTGCCGTTTTCAAATCTTTCGCACCGGCTATTTCTGTTTTTAAAATGGTAACTCTCAAATTGGTTGTTCCAATCCGCCCCTGCAGTTTCAAAACGATCTGCTCTCTTTTATCAAGTACAAAAACCTCTCCCAGCCTTGTATTTCCCATATCAAAATTCAGATACCCGAATGGACGGAATAGTTCATACAACTGTTCTGAAATTGGACGCTGTAATTCATAATTGAACGAATTTTCCTCCGTGACACATGGTGTGAATGACACAACGGATTTCTGTGCATACGCAAATACGAGGATCATTAAAAACATCACGCATAGCTGAATTACGGCGGGCATTCAATGAAATACGATAAGACAACCCTTGTAGAAATGGAAAATCTACCTGTGCATACGCAACACCATTTCCCCCCTGTCTTGCCTTCCAATACCCATCATCCACATAAACCTCAGCATCTTCTTTTCCAATGCTTGTTGCAAAATCAATCAGCATCTCTCTAAAATGCTTTGACTGCTCATGCATATGTACCTTAGATAAAAATTCAGACCAGCCACTGTTGTTCGGACAGCACCAACATCCAACCCTCGCATAGCCAAGACGGTATGCATCGTTAAAATCAATTCCTGTTGTAAGAATATATAACCAGATGTCAAAATCCATCCAGTCGATAATGGGTGATATGATCCTCTGTTTTGTGATCTTCGGACTGTCAGACTCACGCTCATACTTGCTCCTGCTTACTGACTCACTGCGCCGGATCCCATAAAAAGTCAATATCTGCTTTTTGTCCCTGTATAACGAACGAATTTTTTTCTGTATGGTTCCCGTTTTAAAAACAGTACAGCACCAACGCATCACACGACTCGGCGGACCGATCAGTTTGCACAGTTCCTCAAAATCTTTTTCCTTATTGCGTGCAGAGATCACAGGTGTTTTAGGATGATTTTTCTTAAATCTTTCCACATAGGTATAGGTAAATGGAAACTCCAACGTTGTATCCCCGAAAATATGCATGATCTGAGGTGTGCTCAATGCACGTAATACCAGATTCGAAGTCACTGTAGAATCTTTGCCTCCACTGAATGAAACAAACATATCCATTGCACCAAACTCACCCACTGCTTTTCGTATATAATTTCCTGCCTCCTGCGTGATATACTCATACCGTTCTTTATTTGCCTCAATAAAGCGTCCCGTCATCTCATCAAAATAACAATAGGTATTCTGTGTACTATATTTTTCATATTGTCTGCGGACTTCATCTGCATTGATCTTTTTCAGTTCTTTTACAGAAAAAGCAATCTTTTTTCCGTCCACAAAATAATGGTTTCCCGTTCCATTCCAGACTGATTTTTTCAGAAATTCAAATGGCTTTTGCAAGATAATTTCGATTAAAAGTCTTTCCTCTGGAAATACAGGCCGGACGTCCGTTGTCAGCTTTTTTGCCTCCATCCCGCATCTGCTGCATCTGTTACCATACAGTGGAACATTACATTGTCTGCACCAGTATATCGTAGACTGCACGTCCGCCCTGCCTCCACAGCACTGACATGTACTTGTCTCGCATACGGTTCCAAAACATGGCTGTTTTTCTGTTGTTTTTTCATTTCTATTGTGGCAAATATATGTTATCATGTATCTTTCTTTATAAGTAGAATTTATATAGGTATTTTTCTTAGAATTTAAGAATATATAATGACATTATATTCTTAGTTTAAGAGAATTTCAATCAGATATTATCCAGAAAAGAAAGATTTTATAATTTCAGGCAAAATAAGTAAAAATGCAAAACTGTAAATATATCAAAAAAGCCTTGAACTTCCGTTCAAGGCTTCTTCCAAGCAGGGGATGAGAGAATCGAACTCCCACCAAAGGTTTTGGAGACCCCTATCATACCATTTGACCAATCCCCTATATATAAAATGACGTATCAGATAGGTCATTTATTTTACTTTTTTCTTATGCAAAAATCAATAGGACTTTTGCCTTATTTCTGATACCTTCAAAACTTCATACAGAACTCCGTCAACCAACTGTGAAGTTGCAAAGCAACTTCCAATGCGAACATCGTTCGCTATTTGGTCAAGCCCTCGATCGATTAGTAACAGTCAGCTCCACACGTTACCATGCTTCCACCTCTGCCCTATCTACCTTGTACTCTTCAAGGGATCTTACTCACTTA
>OHTG01000979.1_pt1 | contig 14341 bp, 10 predicted proteins | sample 1578761 | NCBI WGS metagenome assembly OHTG01 (sample SAMEA3879536, study PRJEB24766) | human gut metagenome | biome: human-associated habitat; feature: feces | place: USA | collected 1985/1987
GGCAGAAAAGGAGCTGAGAGAGCTAAAAGCGAAACTAAAGGATTTCGAGTTTTACAAAAATGTCCATGACTTTTTGAAAAGCAGTCTTCAGGACTTCAACAAGTTTCTCGTTCCAATGAACCAATGGCTTCAGAAAAAACGAGCGAACGAACGAAAACAAAACAACCTCGAACGCTGATGTCCTCCCTCTTCCCCTCTCCCCTTTGGGGAGATGTGCGCGCGCACGCGCGAAGGAGCAGTCTTGAGCGCTAGTCAAAGCCGGAGCCTTGTAAAAGTTTGAGCGCAGCGAAAACTTTTATGAGAACGGCTTGACGAGCAAGCGAAAGACGAAAACGCTTTAGTCATGAGGGACAGAGAGAGCCTTGCTCGACCTGTCCCTCTGACGACTGATGGCGAATCGCTCCTCCCTCTGGGAGGCGGGGGAGGGCCGAGATCCAAGGCGTTGGCTTTAGCCAATGCCGGGATCGAGTTTTCTACGCCCGGAGGGCGCTCTTATCACGCTAAAACATGGCTGATAAGCCGTGTTTTATGCGTGTGATAGTTTTAGTACTTTTATATTCTTTTAATACTTTTAGACACCTTAGAGGCCTTGTGCCCCAACGGATCGAGGACGCATAATGCACCATTTTTACGGTCATAATGCACCATTTTTACGGTCATAATGCACCATTTTTACGGTCACAATGCACCATTTTTACGGTAAACTTCACCTATAAAATCCTATAGGTGAATTATGGCGCGTGAATTGGTGACTAAAGAGAACTCTCTTGTAGCGGCCTCCTACAGCTTGGATTTAATCGAGCAACGATTGATTTTGCTGAGTATCGCTCTCAGCCGTCGCACCGGATTAGGGCTTTCTGCGCAGAAACCTCTATTCATCACGGCGCAAGAGTTTTCTTCTGCCTATGGCTCAGATGTCAAGAATGCATATCGGCAACTTAAATCGGCCACGGAAACACTCTTTGACAGGCAAATTACGTACAAAGATGTAGTCAATGGGACGCGTGGTGTTAGTCGTATCCGATGGGTCCAAAAAATATTCTATTCGGACAGTGAAGGCGCGGCTGCCATTCAATTTTCTGAAGAGGTCATCCCCCTGTTCAAGGAATTGGAAAAGAACTTCACTTCCTATTACCTTGATGAAATACGTAACCTCAGTTCTACCTACGCAATCCGGCTCTTTGAGCTGTGCTCTCGGTGGAAGAACGCTGGAAAAACGCCTTATTTCACTGTTGAGGAGCTGAAGGAGCAAATTGGCGTGGTAGCGGATTCCTACCAGGAGCTCAGGGTATTCAAGCGACTGCTGGATAAATCCATCAATCAGATAAACAAAACCACCAGCCTCAGAGTCTCCTACGAACAACAAAAGCGCGGGCGCAGTATCGTTGGTTTTGCCTTTTTCATCACGTCCCCGACCCCAGTTAAACAACCTGCTCCGACAAACATTCGAATGACGCCCGGACAACGAGATAAGTACGCCCGGAAATTAGTCGACGCCATGAATGGGAACAGAGAGATCAGTGACCGCCTGTGCCAATTTCCGGAATCCCGAATTTCTGCTTATGCCCTGCGCGTAGCGGTATCTAACGCATTATCGAAACCTAAGGTACTGGCGAGCTTTTTGCCATTGTTAAAACAAGTTGGCTTCCGTCAAAGAAAACGAATTCCCCGAGACGAAGATGGGAAACCGATCATTGAAGACACGATTTCTGCCAATTTCGATTTCTAATGGGGACAGATTTGGGAGTCAAAACAAGCGCGATTTGACTAGACAAGACCGCTCTGTCGGATTCTCATTTCCGACAGAGCGGTCTTGTCCTAGCAAAAAGAAAGCTCTTTGTGAAGTGACAATTCAGGAATTCGCGGACTTCCTCGAAAAAATTCCCCATACCCAGCAACAAACAAAAAACAAAGCGGTTGAACAAAAGCGCGGGCCTGAGCGCTAGTCAATGCGGGAGCCTTGTAAAAGTTTGAGCGTAGCGAGAACTTTTATGAGCACCGCTTGACGAGCAAGCGAAGGCACATAACGCTGGACGGCAGGGAGCAGAGAGAGCTTGTCTCGACCTGCTCCCTTGACGTCAGAGGGCGACTCGCTCCTCCCTTTAGGGAGGCGGGGGAGGGTAATTCAAATGAGGCGAAACCGAAATTTGAATTATTTTTTTTTCGAGCCGAGCGCCTCGAGGGCGCGAAGGTGAGTTCAACGGCTTAGTTCTAAACGACTTTCCTCCTGAGTTATTTCCGCTGGAGCGGAATAACTCAAGGAAAAGTCTGCATTTGGACATCCGGAAACCGCTGCTGGCGCAAACGGCTTAGTTCTAAACGACTTTCCTCCCGAGTTGTTTCCGCTTCGCAGAACAACTCCGGGAAAAGTCTGCATTTCTCTCAAACAGCAGAACAACTCGAACCCGCTCAAGTTCAACACAAGAGTTGTTTCCGCTTCGCAGAACAACTCTGTGCAGAACTTTCGCCGAGTTGTTTCCGCTGTTTTTCGTCCAGCTACACACTTAGAAATTCTCAAAGGGTTTTGTCGCGAAGCGACCGCGACCTGCGGTCGCCTCAAATAGAGGAAAAACCAAGGGTTTTCCCTTAAGGGTTTTTACATTAATAAGAATAAAGAAAGGGCACGCTCGTAACTATTTGTTTTTATTGTTTTTTTTTAAACACCTTACGCCAACCCTTGGCGTAAGTTACGCCAACCCTTGGCGTAAGTTGTAACAGAGATTCCGATATTACGCCAAAAATATATTATTATTTGGCGTAACATTGACATTTTTCAATGTTTTTTTGACCTGATTACGCCAACCTTTGGCGTAACATAAGACAGTTTTTATTTATTTTTTGGCGTAAGCAAGATCATGGCGAATTTGGAGCGGGATAAGCGTTTTAAGGAGAACCCATTTACAGCGAACATGGTGATTCCCGTTCGAGGGCAACAGGTTCGGATTTCAAGGTTCGGTCAGGAGCGAAACGTTTTGATCAATCAGAGTACGGGTGAACAATTCGGAACCCACGTCGTTACGTATAAGCGGGTTGATTCCTCTCAGTTCGTGAAGTTATTTACTGACAACATCGCTTTGACCTTTGACCTGACGTCAGCGGGTATCAAAGCATTCAACGTGCTTTTGTGGGCGGTTCAGAGCAATGCTAAGAATGCGGATTTTATTAACCTAGGCTCTTTAGTCCGGGAGGAATTCATAGCAGTCCATCCTAATAAAGAGTTCAGTCAAAGAACATTTGCCCGGGGATTGACTGAGTTGGTTAAAAACAAAATCATTGCAAATGCCTACATCCCAGGTTTTTACTTCATCAACCCGAATTTCGTATTCAACGGCGACCGCATTGCTTTCACGACATTGATTGAGAAGAAGACGCCGCTCACAAGCAAGAACGAAATAAAGCCTCTCCGAGTAGAACACGCAGATGGAACAGTGGACGACAAGACGGGTGACCTGTTCGACAGTGAAGGCTAGAATGCAGGCTGTCCTCGTGCGACGTCGCCAGTCGAGTCTCGGTAGTTGTTTTTGTTCGATGTTCGGTCTAGAAGAGGGTAGATCAACGAGAGGTCTAGGGTCGGGAAAGATGAGCGCGCCCGATCACAACAATCAATTTCCTTGTGCGCTTTCACGGGTTGAGTTCCGTTTGATTTTGCTCAATGGCTGGTACTAAAGAGGGCGCTGTTACGGATGCAGCGTGGTCAGGAATCTCAAGTGCGCCTGACCTTTTCTTTCATTTTGGTTTTGGGGGTCTCGGGGCGGAGCCCTGAGCGAACGAACGTACTTATTTTTAAGCGAAGCGTAAAATAAGTACAGTGAGTTACTCTTTTCCAAAGAGTAACAGAAACCTCAGTACCGATCACCATGCCCGAAGCTGAAAATCAATATTGCATCATCCGAATGAGAAAGGTCAAGATGACTGCTCTCAAAGCGTCTCAAATTCACAATGAGAGACTGACTGACCGACACTCAAATCCCGACATTGACACCGACCGATCCGATCAGAATGTTGTCTTTTTTAAAACGGAAGACATCACGGACGATGTTAAAAAACGAATAGCCGACATCCAGTCACGACAGAAGAGAAAAATCCGTTGTGATGCTCCTGTAGCCATCGAATACATGATTACCGCCTCCCCTGAGGCTATGGCTCGGCTGAGTAAGCAGGAGCAAGAACGATACTTTGCTGAGTGTCTGAGCTTCGTTGAGGCTCGTCACGGAGTTGGTAACCGTCTTAGCGCAGTTCTGCACTTGGATGAGACTACTCCGCACCTGCATATGCTTGTCTTTCCTGAACGAGAAGGGAAGTTAGACGCTAAAAGCTTCTTCAAATTGCCTGCTCTAACGGCGTTGCAAGACGAATTTGCCATCAAAGTCGGTAAGCAATTCGGATTGGAACGAGGTGTCCGACTGACAGAACTACTCGAAAAAGGGGAAAAACCGCACAGACACCAAAGCGTTGCAGTCTACAAAGCCAAGAAACTCAAAGAGACTGAGCGAAAGCTGGCAGAGCTGGAACAAACCACAGCAGACTTGGCTGCGGTTGAGGCGATTACTCCGAAAAAAGGCGTGCTTTCATCACGGGTTAGCGTGACCCCTGAAGAGTTCGAGACTCTATCCGGACAAGCAAAAGCCTATGCGGTCACAAAAGAGACCCTCGCGAAGCGCTCAAAATCGCTCATAGCAAGAGAGCAGGTCGTATCACGTAAAGAAGCCTTGCTCGACTCTAGCGAGGCCCTTAGAGAACAAAACAAGACCCTTTCTGTCGAAAATTCCTTGCTACGGGATAGAGAATCTTCCGAAAAGGCCAAAAACACAGAGTTGAGGGCAAAACTTCGGAAATTCGATGACTACGAAGAAACAAAACAGTTGCTCAATGACACTCAAACGGCTCTCGCCGAGGCTAACTCACAGCTGGCCAAGGAAAAAGAAGAGCACGAAAAAACAAAAGGGAAATTACAAGCTCAAGCCGAGCGGTTTGAGGCCGTTGTTCGAGGCGCTCGAGCTCTCGTCAAGTACCTTTATCAGAAGTTCGACAGCAAAAAGAAAGCTCTTTGTGAAGTGACAATTCAGGAATTCGCGGACTTCCTCGAAAAAATTCCCCATACCCAGCAACAAACAAAAAACAAAGCGGTTGAACAAAAGCGCGGGCCTGAGCGCTAGTCAATGCGGGAGCCTTGTAAAAGTTTGAGCGTAGCGAGAACTTTTATGAGCACCGCTTGACGAGCAAGCGAAGGCACATAACGCTGGACGGCAGGGAGCAGAGAGAGCTTGTCTCGACCTGCTCCCTTGACGTCAGAGGGCGACTCGCTCCTCCCTTTAGGGAGGCGGGGGAGGGTAATTCAAATGAGGCGAAACCGAAATTTGAATTATTTTTTTTTCGAGCCGAGCGCCTCGAGGGCGCGAAGGTGAGTTCAACGGCTTAGTTCTAAACGACTTTCCTCCTGAGTTATTTCCGCTGGAGCGGAATAACTCAAGGAAAAGTCTGCATTTGGACATCCGGAAACCGCTGCTGGCGCAAACGGCTTAGTTCTAAACGACTTTCCTCCCGAGTTGTTTCCGCTTCGCAGAACAACTCCGGGAAAAGTCTGCATTTCTCTCAAACAGCAGAACAACTCGAACCCGCTCAAGTTCAACACAAGAGTTGTTTCCGCTTCGCAGAACAACTCTGTGCAGAACTTTCGCCGAGTTGTTTCCGCTGTTTTTCGTCCAGCTACACACTTAGAAATTCTCAAAGGGTTTTGTCGCGAAGCGACCGCGACCTGCGGTCGCCTCAAATAGAGGAAAAACCAAGGGTTTTCCCTTAAGGGTTTTTACATTAATAAGAATAAAGAAAGGGCACGCTCGTAACTATTTGTTTTTATTGTTTTTTTTTAAACACCTTACGCCAACCCTTGGCGTAAGTTACGCCAACCCTTGGCGTAAGTTGTAACAGAGATTCCGATATTACGCCAAAAATATATTATTATTTGGCGTAACATTGACATTTTTCAATGTTTTTTTGACCTGATTACGCCAACCTTTGGCGTAACATAAGACAGTTTTTATTTATTTTTTGGCGTAAGCAAGATCATGGCGAATTTGGAGCGGGATAAGCGTTTTAAGGAGAACCCATTTACAGCGAACATGGTGATTCCCGTTCGAGGGCAACAGGTTCGGATTTCAAGGTTCGGTCAGGAGCGAAACGTTTTGATCAATCAGAGTACGGGTGAACAATTCGGAACCCACGTCGTTACGTATAAGCGGGTTGATTCCTCTCAGTTCGTGAAGTTATTTACTGACAACATCGCTTTGACCTTTGACCTGACGTCAGCGGGTATCAAAGCATTCAACGTGCTTTTGTGGGCGGTTCAGAGCAATGCTAAGAATGCGGATTTTATTAACCTAGGCTCTTTAGTCCGGGAGGAATTCATAGCAGTCCATCCTAATAAAGAGTTCAGTCAAAGAACATTTGCCCGGGGATTGACTGAGTTGGTTAAAAACAAAATCATTGCAAATGCCTACATCCCAGGTTTTTACTTCATCAACCCGAATTTCGTATTCAACGGCGACCGCATTGCTTTCACGACATTGATTGAGAAGAAGACGCCGCTCACAAGCAAGAACGAAATAAAGCCTCTCCGAGTAGAACACGCAGATGGAACAGTGGACGACAAGACGGGTGACCTGTTCGACAGTGAAGGCTAGAATGCAGGCTGTCCTCGTGCGACGTCGCCAGTCGAGTCTCGGTAGTTGTTTTTGTTCGATGTTCGGTCTAGAAGAGGGTAGATCAACGAGAGGTCTAGGGTCGGGAAAGATGAGCGCGCCCGATCACAACAATCAATTTCCTTGTGCGCTTTCACGGGTTGAGTTCCGTTTGATTTTGCTCAATGGCTGGTACTAAAGAGGGCGCTGTTACGGATGCAGCGTGGTCAGGAATCTCAAGTGCGCCTGACCTTTTCTTTCATTTTGGTTTTGGGGGTCTCGGGGCGGAGCCCTGAGCGAACGAACGTACTTATTTTTAAGCGAAGCGTAAAATAAGTACAGTGAGTTACTCTTTTTCAAAGAGTAACAGAAACCGACCTTACCGATCACTATGCCCGAAGCTGAAAATCAATACTGCATCATCCGGATGAGGAAGGTCAAAATGACCGCTCTAAAAGCATCCCAAATTCACAACGAACGGCTAACCGATCGACACTCAAATCCGGACATCGACATCGACCGATCTGATCAGAATGTTGTTTTCTTCAAAACGGGAAACCTCTTAGAAAATGTCCGGGAAAGGGTTGCGGATATCCAAGCCGGACAAAAGCGAAAAATCCGCCGAGATGCACCCGTTGCCATCGAATACATGATTACGGCCTCACCAGAGGCAATGGCCCGCCTGAGCAAGCAAGAACAAGAACAATACTTTGCCGAGAGTTTGAATTTCGTTGAGGCTCGTCATGGCACTAGAAATCGGCTTAGCGCCGTGTTGCACTTGGACGAAACAACTCCGCACCTACACGTGTTGGTGTTTCCCGAGCGAGAAGGGAAACTAGACGCCAAAAGCTTCTTCAAATTACCTGCGCTGACAGCTATGCAGGACGAATTTGCCGTCAAGGTAGGCAGGCAGTTCGGACTGGAACGAGGTGTCCGACTAACCGAGCTACTCGAAAAGGGAGAAAAACCGCACAGACACCAAAGCGTAGCGGTCTACAAAGCCAAAAAGTTGAAGGAAACCGAGCAAGCGTTGTCCAGACTGGAGCAGACAACAGAGGATTTGGCAGCTATCGAGGCGATACAACCTCAAAAGAACCTTTTTTCTTCTCGTGTGAGCGTCACTCAAGACGAATTTGAGACCTTATCTTCGCAAGCGAAGGCTTACGCGGCTACAAAAGAAATCCTTCAAAAACGCTCAAAAACGCTCTTAGAGCGCGAACGTAGCGTTGAGAGTAGAGAGACCTTAACCGACAAAAACGAGTGCCTTACAAGGCAAAATAAAGCCCTTGCAGAGGAAAATTCTCGCCTACGTGGCGCATTAAGCACAGAGAGATCAAAAAATTCGATCTTGTTAACTCGCATTGCCGAGCTTGCCCGGCTGGAGCAGGCAGAAAAGGAGCTGAGAGAGCTAAAAGCGAAACTAAAGGATTTCGAGTTTTACCAGCTGGGCCCGTAAAGCACCGTCATTTATGGCGGTGATATAAGGGCCGACTGACCGGTTACTCCGGCGTATCTTGCTGCTCTATGTACTGTTTGATAATGGAAATAGGCGCTCCGCCACAACTTGCGGCAAAATAGGAGGGAGACCACAAGGCTCCGGCCCAAAGTTTGTCTTGAATGCAAGCATATCGTTTCTTCCGAATAAGTCGACTTGAGACCCCTTTCAGACTATTAACCAAACGAGATACTGAAACTTTCGGCGGATAATTGATTAGCAAGTGGACATGATCCTTTTCTCCGTCAAACTCTACTAGCTCGGCCTCGAAATCCTGGCAGACCGAGGCAAAAATCTCCTTCAGATCTTCCAATACTGCCTTAGTAAATACAGAGCGGCGATACTTAGTGAGGAAGACCAAATGAATATGTAAATTAAAAACACAGTGTCTGCCGTGTCTAATATCGTTACTTTTGTTCATAGACCAAGTATAATTTGCTTAGTAATCGCGAGGGCTGCAATGCTAATACGACGTGCCTTTAAATTTGAATTGAAGCCGGATGGCCGGCAGGCTTGTCAAATCGGCAAATTCTGCGGCTGCGCCCGTTATGTCTACAATCGTACCTTATCTCTTGAGAAGTCGCTGTACGCAAAAGATGACAAACACTCATTCAGATATACAGAAGCTACCAAAAGGCTTCCAGAGTGGAAAAATAAACATCCTTTCCTGAAAGAGTGCCATAGCCAGGTGCTTCAGCAGTCCCTAAAAGATCTTGATCGGGCTTACACCAATTTCTTCGAAAAACGAGCTAACTTTCCAAAATACAGGAAGAAGTTCCGGCATGACTCTATTCGTTTTCCTCAAGGAGTTGAACTCGATGAGGTCAAACAGAAGATTAGGCTGCCAAAAATCGGGTGGGTAGGATATCGGAAAAGCCAAGACATCATCGGCACGATAAAAAACGTCACCATCATACGCCGCGGTGATAAATGGGATGTCTGCATCCAGACGGAATATGAGGACAACCCGCCTGCTCCAACTCCTTCCGAGATAGGGATTGACATGGGAGTCAAGTATTTTGCGACGCTCTCCGACGGTAAAGTTTTTGAACCCCTCAGCCCCTTCAAGCGAGAGCGGGAGAAACTTGCGATACTTCAAAAAGAGTTAGCTAGACAGAAAAAAGGGAGTAGGAACAGCAGAAAAACAAAGAGAAAGATTGCACGACTTCATCGCCATATCGCCGACAGCCGAAGAGACTTCCTTCATAAGACTTCGACACGGATAGCCCAAAACCACAGCACCGTGTACGTTGAGGATCTGAAGGTCTCGAACATGTCGGCTTCTGCCGCCGGAACAATAGAGAATCCGGGCAAAAAGGTTAAACAGAAGAGTGGTCTGAACCGCTCAATTTTGGATCAGGGTTGGTATGCGTTTTCCCGGATGCTCTCCTATAAGCTGGAGCGCAAAGGCGGAAAACTGATCAAAGTTGATCCCAGAAACACCAGCCGAACATGTCCGCAATGCGGTTTGGTTTCTGCAGAGAACAGAAAAACGCAAGCCTCTTTTGCGTGTGTTGCCTGCGGGTACCGCGCCAACGCGGATTTGGTCGGAGCGATAAATGTACTAAGGGCCGGACGGGCCCGGTTAGCCTGTGGTATGAGTGGTGCAGTAAGGCCGCTGTCAGCAGGAACCCAAAGAAACCTACTGCAGCATTAGGCTACGGCCGCTGCAGAGGTGGTATGGAATCCACGCCATTTATGACGAGGAGGACGTCAATGAGATTCGTCAGACTTTAGAAAAGAGAAAATTTTGAGCAAAAATAAAGGAGGCCCCGCAAGAGACCCCCTGAGTTCATTCTTCTTTCGAAGAAAGACTGTTCAGCAGAAATTACTGAGCTTTGGCAAGAGCAGCGTTAACACCGGCAAGGATACCCTTGGAGGAGTTTGTTGCTCCGGCGATAGTTTCAACACCCTTAGTGCCGTTCTTCTTAATGATTTCAGGGATCATGTTGTCGATCGGAGCCTGAATGATCATGTCGGTTTCAGTGTGTTTGAGGACCTTAATATCGGCAATCTTGCCGCCTTTGATAACGACGGAAACATCGATCTTACCGTGGTTGCCATCGCCCTGACCTTCGTATGTGCCGTCTTTGTAGGCAGCAGAAGCGGCGGTCATCAAGCAGAAGCTGGCGAGCAAGAGTACGAGTTTTTTCATCGGATTTAACTCCATTAAAAATAAAATAATTTTTAAGTAGACCGTCAAGGAAACTTGACGAACGTATTTATTCTATGGAAAAAGAAAGGCACTAAACGAAAAACAACGCTCATTTTGACGTTAACTTGCATTATTAGTGTTACTACGTATTAATTGAAATTCGGCCCTGTTACGTTTGATAACAGGGCCTAAAAAGCTGCCTTTTTACCAAGCACCCATCCACGTAACTAACAGCGCATTGATCAGGTCGATGAGGAATGCGCCCACCAAACTAATGATGAGCCACGCCCTCGGGCTCGAACCGTATTTCTCGGCAATAGCCTGCATATTGGCTAAGCCGTTTGCCGTCGAACCCATGGAAAAACCGATGCCGCCGGCGCAAAGCATCACAGCGTCGTAGGTTTTTCCGAAGATAAAGAACATCGCCCAGGCAAACACCACCATGAGGATGGTTTGGCCGGCAAGAATGATCATGAGCGGAAGCGCAAGATTAAGAAGTTCATGCAGCTTTAATCCATTAATGGCCATCGTCACGAACAGCACCAAGCTGATTTCGGCGATAGCGTTCATTCCCTTGCCTTCGACCGTGTATTTGCCGGAGAAATCTCCGACGTTTCTGACGATTGCTGCCACGATCATGGATCCAATATATGCCGGAAGCGTGATGTACTGCCCCATGTACTGAGATAAAACGGCACCGAGACCCATACAGATGGCAACGATCGTTCCAGCCTTCAGCAGCTGCGGCGTATAAGTCGGATCTTTCTCTCCTTCAACAACTGTCGTTTCCAGATCTTCCGGAATATGCAGTTCCGGCGTATCAACTTCTTTCGGAGTAATGACTTTGTACTTACGAATGAGCCACTCGGCAAACGGGGCACCGATGAGCAAAGCCACTACCATGCCGAAAGTGGCTGCCGTAATGGCCACTGCCGTTCCGCCCTGTACGCCGTAAGTCTGTTCAAAATACGGACCGAAAGCCGCAGACGTTCCTAGACCGCCCATCATTGAAACCGAACCGGCCAGCAGACCGTAATGGAAATCCAATCCCATCATTTCTGCCAGGCCCATACCCAAGAAGTTCTGCAGAACGCAAAGAATGGTAATGACAAATAAAAACGAGACTAAAAGCTTTCCGCCTTCCGTAACGATTTTCAGACTGGCCGACAGGCCGATTGTCGTGAAGAAAGCCAGCATTAAAAGCGTCTGCAATGAGGTGTCAAAGTTGACTTTCATGAAATGGAAATATTCCAGGCAGGAAAGTACCAGTGCAACCAACATACCGCCCACGACCGGACTCGGCACGGAGTACTTTTCTAAAAACGGAACTTTTTTGCGCAGCCAAGCTCCGAAATAATAGGTCACCGCCGCAATCGCTACTGCCTGGATTGCCGACACGTTGACAATCAACATCCCGTCTGAAGAGTTCATTGTTCATGTTTCCTTATTTTCAACTAGAAACAATTATCTTCATTCATGGCCCGTGTTTTGCTTGTCTTTCGATAAGGTTTCCCGTCTTGAGAACCTAAGAGGAGAAATTTTCCGGATATAGCCTCTTTTCTCTCTTATCAGACGGCAAAAAGAGGCGATTTCCGAGCTTCCCTTCCTCTGAAATGTCCATAAGAAATGAGCCTTGTCTCATCTGCGGATGAATCCAAGGCTCTGATTCTGTCCAATTATGGATATTGATCGATTAAGCGGAAATTTTTTCTTTAGAACTCTCGACCGTTTTCCTTTTAGGCTGCGGTGCAACCTGCTCGATGATGTACTTCCAGGTCGCTTCTTTCGTCTCTTTATCTAAGGAGTCAAATCCCATCTTGTGCGTAAAGAAGAACCCTTCAAAGGCCATGATGGCAGTGAGCAGCTGAGGCGTCTTAATCGGAGAATCCTGAACCATCTTAAAAACCTTGGCGTACCAGTCATGGAAAGGTTTCAGCGCGTCGGGCTCGTGCAGAAGAAGCGCTAACAGCGCAACGCCCAGAACCGCAAAACCTCCATCATCTTTATCGAAGTCTTCATACCAAGAAGCATATCCGAGGATCAAAGGTTCCTCGGCATCTTGGTACTTGCTCATGTGAAAATTCATGCGCTCGTTTAAATGGTCGACGTACTCTTCTACCAATGCACAAAACAACGCCTTACGGTTCTTAAAGTGATAAAGAAAGGCACCTTTGCTCGTGCCGGATTCTTTAACGATCTTATCGATTGAGAGACGTCCTACCCCTTCCCGCACAATAAACGCACGCGTCGCATCCATAATTTTTGCGCGTGTCTTTAACGCGCGCTCGCTCATTACTCTGGGTCTGTAGGTTGTCTCCGTCATTTTTTCTCGAGAATAAATCTCACCTTCTTTTATTCGACCTAATTTTAGCTTCCGCGAATAGGAAATAGCCTTCCGTATCATCGGACAATCAGTGTAAAACCTGAGTCCGCAGGCTCTCTTACGCAGCTTTCTCTTTTGTATTCCGAAGCATTCAGCCAATCAAAAAAACGACCGGATATTCTGCCGCTTTGGCGAATGGTCCGGTCGTTCAAATTAACTCAGCTCAGTTATCTTCTAATGATTAGGGCTGATAGTTCTTCAGAAGTTCGTCTCCGTTCTGGAGGTCGATCGTGTAGATACGGTCCTGATCAACGAACGGGCTGTTGACTCGATAAGCCTTGTAAAGTTTTTCTGTCGCAGGACTCATCTTGAAGTTCTTGTTCTGCATCTTTCTCAAGTCAGCTGCCTGAGTGTTGTGAAGCAGTTCCATGGAAAGAACCAGGAACGTGTTGTCTGTAGCGCGTTTCAGTCTCTGAGCGGCCCGCGGCAGATTCGAAGCAGAGTCTTCGATGTTGCCTTCAACCGGGAAGCTGTCTAGAGATACCGGGTTGGCTAAGTCGATGTTTTCAGCGTAGATAGAAACCAAAGTGTCTTCTGTTGCGCCGAAGGCATGACCTAAATTGTCTTTAGCAGCCAGATAACGAGACAAGTCGGTAAAGGCCGGTTCGTCCAAACGCATCGTTCTCTGAACGGCATTGTGTCCGACATGACCTAAAGCAACGGTTGCGCGCTGGACGGCGAGTGCGACAGGCAGAACTTCAAAGTTAGCTGTCGGGATAATGGCGCCTTCGGCTTTCGGTGTCTTAATGAAATACTGAGCGACCTGGTCGTACTGAGTATCAGCCTTGTCGGCATTAACCATCACGCCGGGGTTGTCGTCAGAAGAGTTGATCTGAACATCGATCACTTTGTTCAGGTCATTAAGTGCATTCTGTGCTTCAGACAATGTGTAAACCGTTGTGCGGAAGCTCAGAGGATCCTGCAGTCTTCTGCTCGGATCTTTCTTCCAGAGATAAGAACCGGCTAGCACTTCACGCAGTTCTTTAGCCTTTTCCTGCAGTCCGGGGAACGGATGGAAAGCTGTTGTCTGAGAAAGGAACGGGGCAACGTTGCCGTTCAAACCTTCCAGGCTGATGCCGTAGACAATCGGAGAAACTTTCAGAATCTGACCCATGGCCTTAGCTGCATCCATCGTAAGCGCCATAGCTACGGAGCTGTTGGACAAAATGCCTAAAGCATCTTTGCCTTCCGGAATCAGAGGTTTGATGTTTTTAGCTTTCAAAGCTTCAGCAGCGGGAACTTCTTTTCCGTCCACTAAAACTTTCCATTCGCCGATCATGGCGGAACCGACGTGTGAAGCTAAAGTAATGTCAGCATCCCCTAAGCTGCCCTTTGTCGGGATAACCGGTGTGACACCTTTATTCAAGAATTCGGCATAAAGTTCTGCAACTCTCGGCTGGACGCCGGAACCGCCGTTGAGCAGCGTGTTCAAACGAATGGCCATGGCCAAACGAACCAGTTTCGGATCAAGAATCGGACCGGCCGCAACGCTGTGACTTCTCAAGGTGCTGTAGTTGAAACGGCGGCTGGCTGCTTTAACTTCGTCACTTAATTCACCGTTGGCAGAAAGGACTTTATGGTCTTTGTTGAGACCGACACCGACGGTGAGACCGTAAATTTCTCGACCGTTT
>OHTG01000980.1_pt1 | contig 14339 bp, 11 predicted proteins | sample 1578761 | NCBI WGS metagenome assembly OHTG01 (sample SAMEA3879536, study PRJEB24766) | human gut metagenome | biome: human-associated habitat; feature: feces | place: USA | collected 1985/1987
AAGATGCCAAAGCGTTGCTGCAGCCGTATGTTGAGGCCGGCCGTGAGGTGATCTGCTTTTCAATCTCCGGCAGCATGTCCACCTCCGGCAATGTCATGCGCCTTGCCGCCGAGGAGCTGGATGCCGCCGCGCAGGTCACGATTATCGACTCCGAGAATCTCTCTACCGGGATCGGACTTCTTGTGTTGGAAGCTGCCATCATGGCAGAGCAGGGGCATACGACGGAAGAAATCACCGCTGCCGTCAGGAAACTCATCCCGAAGGTGCGGGCAAGCTTTGTCGTTGATACATTGGTATACCTGTGGAGAGGCGGGCGATGCAATGCCGTTGCCGCTTTGGCAGGCAGTGCGTTGCGGCTGCACCCCAAGATCGTGGTGGAAAACGGCGCCATGCGGGCAACAAAGAAGTACCGCGGGAAAATCGACAATGTGATTATGGCCTATGTGAAGGACATGGAAGCTGACCTGAAGGCAGCCCGACCGGAGAGGGTCTTTATTACCCACTCCGGCTGCAGCCGTGAGGTAGTGGAGGAAGTACGCTCTTATCTGAAAGAGCTTAATGTATTCTGTGAGATCCTTGAAACAAGAGCCGGCGGCGTGATTTCCAGCCACTGCGGCCCGGGCACGCTCGGGGTGCTGTTCATAGCAAAGTGATGTAGCGCGCGTGCTGTTGCCGAATTCCGAATCTTAACAACGCCGGCACAGTAAGCAATGCGGATGATCAATCGTATAAATGCACCAAATTTGAATAAGGCGTAAAGAACAAGAAGGATGGCCAAATCGGCCATCCTTCTTGTCCTTTGCTGCACTTATTTTGTCGACGCCCAAGATTCCAGAACGTCGATGCACCGCTCAACACTGTCCTCAATGGCTTTTATACGCGCTGCGTCGATGAACTCTGCTGCTCGATGTGATGTTTTTTGAATGGCTTACAGTCAACGTCCTTCTCGGATTTCATCTGCTGCGGCAGTTTGTCAAATTCTAAAGAGGAACAATCAGAGAATTGCGTTATGACACTTGAAAAGTGATGTGCCGCCTTTGAATACAATATAATCCTGACTTTACGACAGTTTCCGAAGGATCATCATCACAGAATAAGGGTACTCTCTTTAATCGTTATAAAACAGTAAGTTTCGTAAAATTTTCGTTTCCAGGATGGAAAAATATTATTGACAGGAGATTCTGCCAAAACGGATCCTGCCTGTGATATCAAAAAACAATCGCAATGTCGTGAAAATCAGAGCTGCTTTCTGTTGACAAAAACATGACCCAGTGTTAAAATAGATTTGATTGAGAGTAAAATACCTGCCCTGTAAAATGTGAAGTGACCCCAAAAAGTTAGACAATATTCTGAAGTAAAAATTGTTCAAGCAGCCGAAAGGGCTTGCTGTCTGTGAATTGCAGGCGGCAAGCCCTTTAGCTTTGCCTTGATCCTGCGGTTGTTGTAGTAATCCAGATATTCGATCAGTTCCTGTTTGAAGTGTTCCATGGATTGAAATTCTTGCAGATATAACAGTTCACTTTTGAGCAGTCCGAAGAAATTTTCTATCACAGCATTGTCCAGACAGTTTCCCTTGCGGCTCATGCTCTGGCGAACACCTTTCTCCCGGAGCATCTGTTGGTATTGTTTGTGTTGGTACTGCCAGCCCTGGTCAGAATGGAGAATCAGGTTTGTTTCGGCCGGGATCTTTGCAAACGCCTCGTCCAGCATGGTGGTTACCATGCTGAGTGCAGGACGATCCGATATGGTGTAACTGACCAGATCGCTGCTGCACAGATCAAGGATGGGAGAGAGATAGAGCTTCTCTCCAAACAAACTGAACTCTGTCACATCGGTGACCCACTTCTGGTTCGGCTTTTCGGCGCGGAAGTCCCGGTTTAACAGATTTGGCGCAATTTTGCCAACTTCACCCTTGTAAGAACGATACTTCTTCATCCTGACACGGCAAACTAAGCCCAGCTCCTTCATAAGCCGCTGGACAGTCTTGTGGTTCAGGAGGAAATTGCGCTTGTGAAGTTCTGCTGTAATGCGGCGATAGCCGTATCTTCCTTTGTTTTCATGGTAAATGGCCGTGATCTCCGCTTTGGAAGCTTTATACTTATCTGAACTGTTCATCCGCTTCAGATGATAGTAGAAAGTGGCACGGGGAAGTTGAGCGATTGAGAGAAGAATATCCAGAGAATGTCTTTGCCTCAGCTTTTGAACCACCTGCGTTTTCTGCGCTGGCGTCGCTCGTCTTCCAAAACCAAGGCTTGCAAGTTTTTTAGGTAATCGTTCTCCGCACGCAGTCGCTGCACTTCGGCCAGCAGATCTTCTTCTACCTGCTTCGGCAACTGCTTTGGCGGACGACCCTTACTGCTGCGGCCACGCCGTTCGATGGCTAACCCTTCCGGCCCTTCTTCCAAATAAATGCGTTCCCAGCGCTCTATAATTTTATGGTCGTTAATTCCAAATTCCTGCATTGCTGCATAGATACTCAGATGTTCTTTTTTCATGGTTTCTACAACCATTTTCTTGAACTCCGGCGTATATCGTTTGTTTGGTACTCCTTTTGGCATAGCAAAACACCCCACTTGTTAGATAGTATATCATACTGTCTAACAAATGGGGTGCTGTTCAGCTCCACAGCGACCAGGGGTTTCAATACACTTCGCAAGCATATTTCAACCTGACTAAAGAATACGGCATTACTCCGTCCATGTCAAGGCGTGGAAATTGCTATGACAATGCTTTGGCTGAAAATTTCTTTGGGATCCTCAAAGCAGAGTGTATCTACCGACACAAGCCGGAAACTTTTGAGGAAGCCAACAAGATGATTGACGGTTACATCTACTTCTATAACCATGAACGCATCCAACTAAAAACAGGACTGCCTTCGCTTTCGCTTCGTCAGTCCTGTTGAGGTTTACCCTACATGGGTCTCCTTTTGTGCATGTCTACTATTTCTGGGGCGGTTCATTCGGCATCAGGACTCTTTACTGTTGCGTTTTACTTTCTGTAAACCACCGCTTCAAACGGTCGCAGACTTCCGGGGTTTCCGGGGGTGTTGTAGTTGCTGATAAGCAGCTCGGTGTTCTGCCAATCGTTCAGCAATGGGCAGGGCACGTCATGGTCGGTAAAGTTGCAGACCACGAGTATCTGCTCGTCGTTCAATGTGCGGGTGTAGGCGTAAATCTCTTCGTCGTCGGGCAGCAGCAGGGCGTAGTGACCGTAGACGAAGGTCTTGTCCGACTTTCGCAGCGCCAGCAGGCGGCGGTAGAAGCTGTACACCGAGTCCGGGTCGCCCACCTGTTTGGCGGCGTTGATCTGCAGGTAGTTGGGGTTCAGGGGTATCCACGGTGTGCCGGTGGTAAAGCCTGCATTGGCGGTATCATCCCAGTGCATGGGGGTGCGGGTGTGCTCGCGGCTGATGTAGTTGGCCGCCTTCATGAAATCCGCCACGCTCTCGCCGCAGCGCTGGGTCTTTTCAAAGTAGGCGTTGCGAGTCATAACATCGTTAATGGGGTCGATGCTGTCGAAATGCTTGTTCGTCATGCCCAGTTCCTCACCCTGATAAATGTAGGGCGTTCCCTGCATCAGGTAGAGGCAGACAGCCAGCATTTTGGCCGACCGCACACGGGATTCTTCGTCCTTGGTGCAGCCGAAGCGCGACACCACGCGGGGTTGGTCGTGGTTGTTCCAGTACAGGCTGTTCCACGCCTTGCCGTCCAAACCGGTCTGCCAGCGTGTCTGTATTTTTTTGATGTCTGTCAACTTCCACGGGTGTTCGGGTTCCCACTTGCGGCTCTCGCCGCCGTCCACGTCCATCAGTTCAAACTGGAACACCATGTTCAGCTCATGGCGATCCTCGCCCGCGTACAGGCAGGCCAGCTCCGGGTTGACGTTGGCGTTTTCGCCCACCGTCATGCAGTCGTAGTGGCTTAGCACACGGCGGTTCATCTCCTGCAGGTATTCATGCACACGGGGACCGTTGGTACACTGGTCGGTATAGTCGCCGTACAGACCATCGGCGCAAAGTGGCCCGTCTGCATATCCGGCCTTGGAGATCATACTGATGACGTCCATGCGAAAGCCGTCGATGCCCTTTTGGAACCAAAAGTTCATCATGTCAAAGACCTGATCGCGAACCTCCGGGTTCTCCCAGTTCAAATCGGGCTGTCCTTCAGCAAAAAGGTGCAGGTAATACTGACCGGTTTTCTCGTCGTACTTCCACGCCGAGCCGCTGAAGCAGCTGCGCCAGTTGTTGGGGGCACCGCCGTCCGGGGCGGGGTCTTTCCAGATATAATAGTCGCGTTTGGGGTTGTCGCGGCTGGAACGGCTCTCAATAAACCACGGGTGCTGGTCCGACGAGTGGTTGACCACCAAGTCCATGATGAGCTTTAACCCGTGGGCATGGACATCTGCCAGCAGGGCGTCAAAGTCGGCCATCGTGCCGAAGTCTGTCATGATATCGCGGTAATCGCTGATGTCATAGCCGTTATCCACATTAGGCGATTGATAGATCGGGTTCAGCCACAGCACATCGACGCCAAGGTCTTTTAAGTAGTCTAGTTTTTCACGGATACCGTTCAGATCACCGATACCGTCACCGTTGGAGTCCTTGAAGCTGCGTGGGTAGATTTGGTAGACGACGGCCTCTTTCCACCACGCGGGGTGAATGCTTTCCATAAGTATACCTCTTACAAAATCGTTCCCGGCAGTTTGGTCACGTCCTGCATATGGTAGGTGGGTTCAAACGGCATCGGGGCCGTGCCGACGATGGCACAGTCCATGCCGCCCGCGCGGGCAGCCTCCAGCCCGGCGGCAGCGTCCTCCACAACCAGGCAGTCTGCCGGGGCAAGCCCCACCATGGCGGCAGCCTTGGTAAAGACCTCCGGGTCGGGCTTGGAGTGGGCAATCATCGTGCCGTCACACACAGCATCAAAGTAGCGGTTCGCGTCGAGCCGTTCCAAGATGTAGGCCGCGTTCTTGCTGGACGAACCAACGGCCAGCTTCAGCCCCGCGTTGTGCAGCGCCGTCAGGGCGTCGCGCACGGCGGTGGGCATATCGGCGGGCGACATCTGCGCCAGCAGCTTGCGGTAGCGGTCATTTTTCTCGGTGGCAAGGCGTTCCTTTTCCGCATCGGTAAAGGTCTTGCTGCTGCCGGAAAGGATGATTTCCAGACTCTCCATCCGGCTGACGCCGCGCAGCTTCATGTTGATGGTTTCGTCAAACGGTGCGCCGACTTCCTCAGCCGTCTGTTTCCACGCTTCAAAGTGAAAACGGTCTGTGGAGCAGAGCACTCCATCCAGGTCGAAAATAATACCCTTGTATTTCATAGAAAGTTCCTCATAGTTACTCGGCGGCCAGCTTTACCGGGTGACCGTCCACGGTAATTTCCACAGCGGAACCGCCACGGTGGGTGACAGTGATGCCCGCATGGGTGACTTCCACATGGAGCTTTGCACCGCGCCAGACGATGTTGAACGCCGCGCGCTGCCAGCTTGCGGGCAGATGACTGCGCAGGGAAAGCCCGCCCTCGTGCCATTCCAGTCCGGCAAAACCGCAGGCGACACACTGCCAGACGTTACCCATCGATGCACTGTGGATGCCTAAGTCGGACGACTTCATATTCGGGCCGAGGTCAATGGCAATGGCGTGGCGGTACATATCCAGCGCCATATCGTCCAGTCCCTCCCACGCGGCCAGCACACAGTGCTGACCATGGCTCAGGGAGGAATCATGCAGTGTACGGGACTCATAGAACATAAAGTTCTTGCGGCGGGTCTCAGCATCGAACAAGTCGGGCATAATGCGCATGAGCATGACCAAGTCAGCCTGCTTCGAGACCATAAGTTGGTTCATCTGGGCGGGACTGTAATCCTCGTAAATCGAGGACACGCCCTGCTGGTTTTTGTATTTGCTCAGGTCGATCGCATCCAGCCCCAGATATTGGGCGTTCTGCGGCACGATGCCATCGGCGTTGGGCTGCGGCAGGTAGACTTTTGCCTTTTTGTCCTGCAATTCAGCCGCCAGAGCATTCAGGTCATAGCTGTCGCTCAGCTTGGCGTAGGCGTCCGGCCAACGGGTAGGCATATCTTTGATGCAGCGTTCGGCCTGCTCCATGGCAAAGACGGTCAGATAGTTTGTAAAGGCGTTGTTATCGACGTGGTCTTTGTACTCATCCGGACCGATGACGTTTTTGATTTCATAGCGCTGCGTATCATCCTGCCACTCTACGCGGCTTGCCCAGAAACGGGCAATTTCAATCAAAAGCTCACAACCGCGGCGGTTCATGAAATCATCATCGCCGGTGGCTTGGTAGTACAGCCAGACACCCCAGGCAATATCCGCAGAGATATGCTGCTCGATCATACCTGTCAAAACCGGGCTGCTCTTGCCGGTGACGATATCCGCACCGCAGTAAAGCGGCGTTACTTCGCCGTCGTCCAGCCACGCACTCTCCCAGGGGAACATAGCACCCTGATAGCCATTCTCGCTGGCCTTTTTGAACGCGCCGGGCAGGCTGCGCCAGCGGTAGCCCAGCAGGGTCTTGGCGGCGGCGGGGTCAGTCAACAGGTAGTAAGGCATCAGGAACATCTCGGTATCCCAGAAAGAATGACCTTTGTAGCCCTCGCCTGTCATGCCCTTGGCACCGATGCCAACGCGGTCATCATCGCGCTTGATCATAATGTTCAGGTGATACAGCGCAAACCGCATACCCAGCTGGTCAAAGCTGTCATCGCTTTCGATCTGCACATCCTGCTCTGCCCAGTAAGCTGCCCACTTTTTGGCGGAGGCTGCAAGCAGAGCGTCATAACCGGTATCCGCAAACTTTGCCGCCAGCGCATCACCGGCAGCGGCAACGATGTCCGGGTTCGTTGTGCCGCGCTGCTGACCGTAGACCGTAAACGGCAGGTCACGGCCTGTGTGGTAGCAGGTCAGCTTTTCGATGCGCAGCGTCTGCCCTTTTGCCAGCCGGAACGTGTAGCGCCCCACAAAGCGGCGGCGCTCAATGACCGGCAGCGACTCGGAGGGTTCTGCGCTGAATTTGTGCAGGCAGTGTACACTGATCGGCACATTGCTCTCATTCGTATGGGTCATCAGGCGCAGGATGCCACCGGGCAGCATCCGCATTTCGCCCTCCACACAGTGCTGAGAGCCGGTATTGCTGTTGCGGGTCGAGATACCGCTATTGACGACCAGCTCGATATCCTGATTCGTCGGTGTGACTTCCACCGAGAACGCGGCAATATGCTCATTATCCAGCGAAACAAAGCGACGGAAGGTTAGTTCCAGCGCTGCCCCGGCAGGGCTTTTCCACTGCACGGTGCGCGTTGCTTCGCCGGTGTGCAGATCCAGTGTGCGCAGGTAGCTTTGCAGCGTACCCTGATCCATGGCGAAACGCTCACCGTTGACGATAAACTCCATAGCAGTCACGTCAGGCAGGTTGGGCAGCTCGGTCACTTCGTCGGGCATAGCCTTATTGAATGTGCCCGTGATAAAAGCGCCGCGGTAGGTATCAAGGTAACCCTCCTCCAGCGCGCAGCGGATGTTGATATAGCCGTTGCCCTGGGCAAAGATGGATTCACATTTGGCGGTGCGGCACGGGTCAAAGGTTTCCTCTGCCACGATCCAGCCGCGGGGTTCGAGATCATATTTCATAGGCGGGTTTCCTTTCCATCAGCCCTTGACACCGGAAGCGGCCACGCTGGCCTGCACCTGATCCTGTGCAAGCGCATACAGGATGATGCCGGGCAGAATGACAATGGTAAGCGCGGCAAACAGCTGGGTGTAGTTGTAGGAAAATTCGCTGGTGAAGAACGCCAGCGCGATGGGCAGTGTGCGCTGCGAGTCCGAAACGGTCAGCAGCGAGGCAAAGTAGTACTCGTTCCAGTTGCCGAGGAACATCAGGATGCCGGCAGTCGCCAGTGCGCTTTTTGCCAGCGGCAGGTTGATGGTCCAGAACGTGCGGAAGAAGCTTGCGCCGTCCAGTGTCGCAGCCTCGTCCAGGCTTTTGGGAATCGCCATAAAGCCGGCTTTCAGCACAAAGATGGACATAGCCATACCGGCAGACAGGTAAACAAGGGTGACGCCCCAGATGCTGTCATAAAGGTTCAGTTTCGTGATGAGCGAGAAGATGGGCTGGGTCTTGCTGTGGCTGGGCACAAGCAGCGTGATGGTGAACAGCGCAAACAGCAGCTTGCGACCGGGAAACTCAAACTTGGCAATGACATACGCGCCCATGGCATAGAACAGCAGCGAAACCAGCGTCGAGACGCCCGCCGCCAGCAGCGAGTTGAAAAAGTAGGTGGGGAAGCTGTACTTCTGGAAAATGTCAATGAAGGTATCCAGCGAGAAGTGGGCGGGCAGCGCCAGCGGTGAGCTTAAAATTTCGCCGTTCGTCTTGAAGGACGACATAATGACCCACAGAATGGGAAACACAGAGAGAATAATGACGATGGCCTCCACAAGGTACATCAAAACCTTTGCCCAAGGCTTGTATTTGATTTTCATGGTGTGCCTCCTTCTCAGTAATTAGCTTCGTCCATGCGGAACAGCTTGTTTACGACGCCCAGCACGATCAGACCGATGATAAACATGACCACGCCCACCGCGTTGGCGTAACCGTAACGGTAGTCCATGATGCCCTTGACCAGAATGATGGGCAGGCTCATCGTGTCGTCGCCCGGACCGCCGGACGTCGTCAGGGCAATCTGCTCATACATGGCAATACGGGATGTCAGCGAGGCAATGACGCTGGTGCCGATGGATGCACGGCACAGCGGCAGCTGGATATAGCGAATCAGCTGCCAGCCGGTAGCGCCGTCCATGAGGGCGGCTTCATTCAGTTCCTTCGGAATGTTCATCAAATCACCCAGCACGACCAACGTGACGATGACTGCATAGAACAGCCAGGTGAACGTAACAGCCCAGAACGCCCACGGCGATTTGTAGAACCACTGGACGTTGAAATTCGGGTTAAAAACGCGGATGACCGAGTTCAGGATGCCGAAATCATTGTTGAAAATGAATTTGTAGATCATCGCCCAGGCCGCCGCACTGATGACGTTGGGGATCATGAACACTGTACGGGTGAACTTCCAGCCGTGGGGGCGCTGGTACAGTACAAAAGCGACCAATGTGCCGAAGCCGACGTGCAGCGTCAGGGCAATCACGCACCACCAGAGCAGGTTTTTCAACGCAATGAGGAACGAACTGTTGGTAAACAGATTGATATAGTTTGTCAGACCGTTGAACTTTGGTGCGTTGAAGCCATCCCATTTCGTGAACGACGTCACAAATACCTGCGCAATGGGCATCAAATAGAACATCGCAAAGATCACGATGGTGGGAAGCAGGAACAGATAGATCCATTTGTAGTTTGCACGCTGGATGCGGCCCGCCTTGATGCGCGTTGCTTTTTTCGGGGCGGTTTTCATGGCTTTGCAGCTCCTTCCTTTTCAAAAAATGCGTGCCGCCGCCGTATGCAACGGGACGGCGACACGCCTTGAATTACATATTGTTCTTGCGCGGATTGCGCGGATTACTCGGCGCTGGCTTCCGCGGCCTTGTCACTCATCCACTGGGCAAACTGCTCCGGGGTGCAGGTGCCGTCGGCCAGGCTGGGCAGCAGCTTACCAAACTCGGTGTTGGCAACGGAGGCAGGGATCACATCGAGGATGCGGGGGACAAACACGGTATCAGTAGTGGTGTCGGCTGCCAGATCAGCAAGCACCTGGGTTTCGCCCTGCTTTGCCTTGAAGTCGTCGGAGTAGGTCAGCTTCGGTGCGTCGCCACCCTCGGCCAGCATGTAGGCTTCCAGCTCAGCGGGGCTGTAAATGAACTCAAGGAAAGCCTTTGCAAGGGCAATTTCATCCTCAGGGGCAGAAGCAGAGATCCACCACTCACCGAGAGAGGCGGTGTCGGCAATGCCGACGTCGCCCGGGAACAGGGAGGCACGGACCTTCGCGCCGTCAAAGCCGTTGGACCACTTGTCGGAGTTGGAGCTCTCGAAGTCAGAGGACATCCAAGGACCGTTGGCAATGATGGCGGCCTGCTCGCTCATGAAAGCGTTGGCGGCATCCGCGTAGGCTGCGCCTACCGAGTTGGAGGCTGCGTTGTTCTGCAGCAGATTCTGCAGCTTGGCCACAGCGTTGATGAAGCAGGGCTGGTTGAAGTCGGTGATCTTGGTCTCGATGCCACTCTTCAGCCATTCTACGCCACCGTCTTCCTCGGCCACCAGCGCGGTCAGGAACAAGGCGGAAACCCAGCCGTTCTCGGCGGTGGAGAAGGCAATCTTCTGGTCGCCCAGCGCGGAAACAAATTCGTCCATGCTCATAGCGCTGATGTCAGCATCGGTGCTCCACATAGCAGAGTTGTAGAAGAAGCCGATGGGACGTACCGTTGCCAGAGGCATAACCATGACTCTGCCATCCTCATTGGAGCAGTATTCACGACTGTCGTCAATCAGGACATCCTTGATGGCGGGGGTCGCGTCGATCCAGTCGGTCAAGTCGTAGGCAAGGCCGTTGGGGATAACGACGTTCTTGACCCAGTCCGGGTCACCGCCCTCCACCAGCACCGGCAGCTTGTTCTGCTGTGCCAGCTGCTTTAAGCGGTCATTGAAAATACTATCCTGGGGTACGCTCTCCAGATTGATTTTGTACTTTCCGGCGTACTTCTCGTTAAAACGCTCGACCTGCGGCACAAAGAAGGCCGCACCGGCGTTCTCGCCGGTTTTGTAGGAGGGAATGGTGACTTCCACCACGCCGCTGTTGGTATCAGCGGATGCCGTGCTACCGGCAGTATCGCCGCCGGTTGTGGAAGTTGCAGCAGAGGATGCAGCGCCACCGCAGCCGGCCAGGCTGGCGGTCATCATGGCAGCGGCCAGAGCGCCTGCGAACAGTTGCTTCTTTTTCATAGTGTTTCTCCTTTACTTTTGTGCTTTTTTGTTTTATTAACACGGTGCGGTTGCACCAAATGTTCCAAAAGTTATTGCAAAAACGTTTTTGCTTTGCGGTTAAAAAATATTTGCAGCGAAATTTGGCTTAAGAAGTTACTGCAAAAACGTTTTTGTATCTCTGTCTGAAAAAAGCGGCCTTAACCGCTGATTTCGGTTTTATAGGGGGCGGACGCTGTCGCGCACCGTCAGGGTGTGGGGCAATACCAGCCGCTGTGCCTTGCGCTTTCCGCGGATCATATCGCACAGTAGGCGGGTAGCCTCGTAGCCTTTTTGCTGGATGTTCTGGTCAATGGTGGTAATAGCCGGGTCGGTGTAGTTGGTGACTTCCAACCCATCGAAGCCTACGACCGAGTAGTCTTTTGGCACTTTATAGCCCAGTTCTTTCAGCCCCTCGATCGTGCCAATGGCCAGCATATCGCTCATGCAGAGGAACGCCGTGGCGCTGTCCGGGCTGTGGGTTCGGAAGTATTCCTTCACACCGTCGCGGGCTTCCTCCCGCCCGAAGTTGGTGTAGATGATGTTGTCGCGGGGCAGCTCCAAACCATTGCGCTGCATAGCTTGGTACGCACCCACAAGGCGCTGCATACTGACCATAGCCAGCTTGCGGCCATGTACCACCACGATCTTGCGGTGTCCCATGTCGATGAGGTATTGGGTCAGCTCGTCAAACGCTTTGATGTCGTCCATCATCACACAGCTGACATTCGGACCGGGAACCTCAATATCAATGGTCACGCAGGGGTATTTGCTTTTCGCCAGCAGTTCGCAGTAAGGGTCGTTGGTTCTCAAACCCATCAGGATCGCGCCGGCGATGTTGTGCTCATAGCAGAGCTGTTCAAAACTTTTTTCGGTCTGGATCTTGGTGTTGATAACCTGAATGGACATTTCCACATCGTTGTTGACTGTGTAGTGAAAGCAGCCTTTCATCAGCAGTGCATCAAAATCGTTGATAAGCTCTTCTTCCAGAAAGCCGGAAAGCACCAGCGCGATATTGTGATTGTGCTTGGAGGAAAGGTTGCGCGCCATCTGGTTGGGGCGATACCCCAGCCGCTGCGCGGTCTCCACGATGCGCTCCCGTGTTGTAGGGCTGACATCTGGGTAGTTGTTGAGTGCGCGGGAAACAGTACCGACCGTGACTCCGGCTTCCCGTGCGATGTCGCGGATCGAAACTGCCATGCCTGCTCACTCCTGATCCTCTTTTCAACCAAAACCGTTTTCGGTACCGTGTATACCGCTGTGTTCCAAAAACGTTTTTGTTGTGATTTCTTTATACTCTAATTCCCCTGTTTTGTCAACACCCTCTGCCCGCTTTCTACATTTTGCAAAAGAAACAGGTTGTGGTTTTGTGTAGCTTGCACAAGTGCAAAAGGCAGGAGAGGGGGCGGTATTTTTTTGGGGGAAAAATTGCAGATTTTTCTCCAACAACGAGCAGATGTGCGATGCCCTGCGAATCAGCACCAAAACGGGGTACAAGCTGCTGCACGAAGGCAAAATCCCGGCGATGAAAATCGTGCGCTCGTATCGCATCCCCAAAGCCCACCTGTTTACCTACCTTCAAATTTGCGGTCAACACTGTCGAGCAGAGAATCGACAGTGTTGATTGTTTTGCGCCGATGCGTTATGCTGTTCTTGTCAACAGCAGATCGGGGGCGACCCAAACCGAAGGAGGTATTTATTTATGGTCGCAGGACATCTGCAAGAAAAAAATGGTATCTATTATGTGGTATTAACCTACAAAACTTATGACGGCAAACGCAAAACCAAATGGCAATCCACGGGCTTGCCTATCAAGGGCAACAAGCGGCGCGCCGAGGCGATGATGCGTGAGCTGCAAGACGACTTTGAGCCACCCGTTGACCCCAACGGTCCGCCCAGCAAAGCCATGCTGTTTGCGGATTATCTGGTGCAATGGCTGGAAATCGCAAAGTCAACCGTCAAGCTGACAACCTACGCAAGCTACAAAGAACTGTCGAACAGCAGGATCATTCCTTACTTTAGAAATCTCGGCGTTACGCTGGGCGACCTGAAAGCGGTTCATATCCAAGCATTTTATCAGGAGCAGTTGGAGCGTGTGAAGCCCAATACGGTCATTCACTATCATGCGGTTATCCACCGCGCCTTGAAATACGCAGTGAAAACAGACCTGATCGATGTGAACCCTGCCGACAAGGTAGACCGCCCAAAGAAAAACGAATTTACCGGGAACTTTTACAGCAAGGACGAAATGAACGCGCTGTTCGACGCTGTGCGCGGCAGTAAAATTGAGGTGGCAGTTATGTTGACCGCCTTTTATGGTCTGCGCCGCAGCGAGGTTGTAGGGCTGAAATGGGCTGCTGTGGACTTTGAGCAGAACACGATTGAAATCTGCCACACGGTCACAACGGTTCGGCTGGATGGAAAAGAAGTGCTTGTAGAATCCAATGGCACAAAAACCAAATCCAGCAAGCGCACCTTGCCGCTTGTACCGGTTTTCCGGGAACGGCTACTGGCCTTGCAGGAGGAACAGAAAGAAAACCGCAAGCTGTGCGGTAGGTGCTACAACAAAAAATACGCAGACTACATCTGCGTAGACGCAATGGGCAATCTGCTCAAGCCGGATTATCTCTCCAATTCGTTCCAGATTATCTTGCAAAATTATCATCTGCGGCGCATCCGCTTTCACGATTTGCGCCACTCTTGCGCCAGTTTGCTTTTGGCAAACGGTGTCCCGATGAAGATGATTCAGGAGTGGCTGGGACACAGCGATTTCTCTACCACCGCGAATATTTATTCGCATTTGGACTACGCTTCCAAGGTTTCTTCGGCAGAAGCGATGCTGAACGGGCTTGGAATGGGTTCAAATCCGGGAAATGACACTTAAAAAAGTGTGATTTCTCTCCAAAACAGGGCGTTTTCTCTCCTGTTATGAAATTGTCAAACTCAAAAATTCCGTTTTTTGCATAAAAAAACGGTACAAAGTGCTCAAAAAAGCACGTTGTACCGTTGATTGGCGGAGCATCAGAGATTTGAACTCTGGCGGCGCTACAAACGCCCTATCGCATTTCGAGTTAATCTTTGAAAAGGTAATATGGTGATAACCAAGGCTGATGCAGGCTGGTTTGTCCGCTGATTTTGGGCGATGTTTGTGGAGAAAACACTGATAAACCAGCGAAAAACAATGTAGGTACGAAAAGAAGCGAAAACGCCTGTTTTGGGGCAAAAATGGCGGCTTTTGGGGAGAAATGCAAGATAAAATGCAAGATAAGCCCTGCCCAAAAAGCCGGATAATGGTGCAGATTTGCGGACACGAATGAGAAAAATGCAAGCTACAAAAGAAATGAGTAAGTGGTTTTTAGGGTTCCACTTTAGAAACAAGGAGAACCCGAAATGAAGAAAAAACCTGTAAGCAAAGACC
>OHTG01001029.1_pt1 | contig 13399 bp, 12 predicted proteins | sample 1578761 | NCBI WGS metagenome assembly OHTG01 (sample SAMEA3879536, study PRJEB24766) | human gut metagenome | biome: human-associated habitat; feature: feces | place: USA | collected 1985/1987
TATACCTATGTGGAAGCGGCTCATGAGCTGGCTGCCTATGTAAAAGAAAACTTAGGTATTGATATTGATGTAAATTCAATCTTTGACTGCCAAGCTAAACGTCTTCACGCATACAAACGTCAATTATTAAATATCTTCCACGTTATGTATTTATACTTAAGAATGAAACAGGATCCTTCATTTAGAATTTACCCTCGTACATTCTTCTACTCTGCAAAAGCAGCAGCAAGTTATGATTTAGCGAAGGAAATTATTAAATTGATTAACATGGTTGCCAATGTTGTTAATAATGACCCAGAAATTTCTAAATACATGAAGGTTGTCTTCATTCCTAACTACTCTGTATCCATTGCTGAAATCTTATTGAATGCGGCAGATGTTTCTGAACAGATTTCTACTGCTGGTAAAGAAGCAAGTGGTACAGGAAACATGAAATATATGATGAATGGTGCAATTACTCTTGGTACACTTGATGGAGCTAACGTAGAAATCGTTGAGCGTGTTGGATACGAAAATGCAGAAATCTTTGGTTTACATGTAGAAGACATCAATGAACTTCGTCATGAAAACTCATACAACGCATGGAACCTATACAATTCAAGCTACAATATCCGTATGGTAATAGATTCACTTAAAAATTGTACATGGTCAAATGATCCAAACGAATTTAAGTTGATCAACAACGACTTAATGATGCGTAACGATGAATTCTTCGTATTAGCTGACTTTGATGCATATATATATGCACAAGAAAAAGTACAAGCTCGTTACATGGACAAGAGTCGCTGGGCTAAGACAATGTTAGTAAATATTGCCAAATCAGGATATTTCTCTAGTGATCGTACAATTAGCGAATACGCTAAAGAAATTTGGGATTTAAAACCATTGTCATTTGAAGACTAATTAAAAAAACAGATCATATTTACCGAATAAAGGTGATATGATCTTTTTTTCATGATAAAATGGTTTTATGAATGAAATTCTTTTTGCGGAAATCTACTATATATGTGTTGCTATCATGTTGATTCTAGGTTTTAAAACCTATCATTCCATGATGAAAAACAGTCAAAAAGTTAGCTTTTTGGCAGTTGTCCTTGTACATATATTATATTTTCAAACTGATTTAGTACGAATGACGACAAATGGTCAGGACCTGTTTCTAAATGAAATGTGCTTCCTGTTCTTTTCGCTATGCACACTTTCTTGGTTTAATTACATCCAAACAATGCTTGAAGTTCATTATGTAAAAAAATCGCAAACGTTATTCGCAATGATTCCTGTGTTCGCAAGCGTTGTCCTTCTACTTGTAAATACATTGAATGGATGTTTATTTCAAATCGATTCATATGGAAATTTTCAAGAAGGACCACTCTATATTTTGTATGTATTTATAAACGATCTCTATTTTATGGTTGGAGCCTATCAAGCTTATGTGTATAGCAGTAAGGCAAAGAATTACCAACAAAAGAAATCGAATCAAATTTTAGGCATTTATATGGGGTCACTATTGTTGATTGGCACAATGCAAGATTTTTTTCGTGGCATTCCTGTTTTTTGTGTAGGAACTAGTCTTAGTATCCTTATTGTATATATTAGTTTGGAAGAACAAATGATTTCTATTGATCCATTAACACAATTAAATAACCGTAATCGTATGGAACAGCATTTATTTGAGTGTGTAAGAAGTCAAGATTTAAATATGTACTTGTTAGTGCTGGACGTGAATAGATTTAAGAAAATCAACGACGAGTATGGACATACGCAAGGGGATTTAGCATTAAAGGCCATTGCGAACTGTTTAAAAGAATCTTGTATTGAAAAAAGTGATTTTATTGCTCGCTATGGTGGGGATGAATTTGTGATTGTGTATAAAGGAAATGATGTAGAAGGTTTGTGCCAAAGAATTCATGCGTACATAAGAAAACTATCTTTTCCCTTTGACCTAGATGTGAGTATTGGATGTGCATCATATCATAAAGATATACATAAATGGAATGATTGGTTTATTGAAGCTGATAAACAATTATATAATGAAAAGAAAAAATTGAAAGACCGGTGATCCGGTCTTTATTCATACCAAGCAATCGTTTGAATAGGAAAGCCATCACAGTTTTCAATTTTAGGTGGGAAACAACTAAACCAAAATAAATCATTTCCGCATTGATCTAAGTTGGTAAGATTTTCAATATTCACAATATCTGTATCTTTAAATAACGCTTTGTGTCGTGTCAGATTTTCATCACGCAGGGGGTCTAATCCCATTACGTCAAAGACAATGCCTTTGAAATTACAATTTAGAATGAATTCTAATACTGTGTCATCTATGCACGGGTAATCATTAAAATAGGTATCTAAATTCCAACGTTTGTCTCAACCAAGATTGAAGAGAAGAAACTCAGCCAACTTGCTTTATCTATATTGATTTTATCGATTGTGATGGCTTGTCCTTCTTTTAAATCCCTACAATCAACGACAAGAGCTTTGCCGAAGAATTGTTCTGGGGAAAATTGATCTAAAGTTTCTTCGTTTCGCAAAAATATGAGTCGGTGGATCCATGTGTGTTTGTACATGAGAATACATTTGAAGGAGTGTTTCTTTAAAACCATCCTTTTGTAGGTGCTTTTTGTGGTTAATTTTGGTGCTTCACTACCCGAAAAGACGCGCATATCTTCCGAAATAGTATGTGTTAAATCAATGACTTTCATAATTTACCTCCAATTACTATTTAACCACATCTTTTGTCTGTATTGTGTTAAAATGATAAGTACAGGTGATGAATTATGAAAAGAATATTATTATTAGGAGCTACAGGCTCTATCGGTTTACAAACAGTGGATGTGATTGAACAACATCCAGACCAATTTTGTCTAGTTGGTATTGCGGCTGGACATCAAGTGGATGTAATGCAGAAAATTATTGATAAACATCCTACCATTCAGGTAGCTGGTATTTCAGATGTTTCAAAGGCTAAAGAATTAAGTGGTGTTACTGTTTATAGTGGTAATGAAGCCATGGTTCAATGTATGGAAAACTGTGAATATGATTTGTTGGTGAATGCCGTTGTTGGATTTAGAGGATTAAAGCCAACCTTAACATCTTTAAAAAAAGGAATTGATGTGGCATTGGCTAATAAAGAAAGTTTGGTTGCGGGCGGTGTTTTGGTACGTCAGACATTGCAGGAAACAAACACCAAACTATATCCAATCGATTCAGAACACTCTGCCATCTTTCAATCCTTGCAGGGAAATCGTAGTGAAGATGTGAAGCGTTTAATTATTACGGCAAGTGGCGGTAGTTTTAGAGATAAGACAAGGGATGAGTTAAGTGATGTAACAGTAGAACAGACTTTAAAACATCCAAACTGGAACATGGGAAAACGAATCACAGTGGATAGTGCAACAATGGTTAATAAAGGCTTTGAAGTGATTGAAGCACACTATTTATTTGATTTGCCGTATGAAAAAATCGATACGGTGTTACACCGTCAAAGTATCGTGCATTCTATGGTTGAATACAATGACAACGCAATTATTGCACAACTTGGATCTGCCGATATGCGTTTACCAATTCAATATGCGTTATGTTATCCAGATCGTCCGGTGTTAAAGGAAGATCATCCTTTGGATATGACAAAAACAATGGATTTGAACTTTAAAGAAATGGATTATGTTCGTTATCCAATGTTGAAACTAGCCTATGAAATTGGTAAAAAAGAAGGGAATCTAGGTGCCGTATTTAATGGAGCGGATGAACAGGCAGTACAGCTATTTTTAGATAAAAAGATTTCATTTTTACAAATTGAAGAAAGTATTGAACAAGCTTGTAAGCAGGCAAAATATATTGAAAACCCTACAATTGATCAATTAGAAACAACGGATGCGTGGGCTCGAAAGTTTGTCGTTGAATATTGGGACTAGACCAATTGATATTTTGGGAGTAAAATAGTGAAATGGAATGGAGGGTTTGTTGTGAATAAAGCAAAGGTTTATTGTGTCGCAAGTGCTGTAGCAGTTTGTGTGGCTTCAAATCCAAATATGGATGTGCTTGCCAAACAGGTACAGCCAGTAAAATTAGAAGAAAAAGCCCAACAGACAATTACTGCAGATGATTTTATCAAACAATATTTGAGTACAAAAGAAATTGTTAAAGATAGTACAAATAAAGATGTAGAAATATATACATTGATCACTAAGGTGGATGAAAAGAATTATTCTTTCGTATTAGCAGGAGATCAATTGTTCAAAGCCTTGACGAAAGAAAATCAGAATCAAATCAAAACAGCTTATGAATATGCATACGCAAATGCAGGTATGAAAAAAGCTGAAGGATGTACTTTAAGTGCATATGAAATTGTTGTAGCTGAGGCAAATACATTGATTTTAAACGCTAAAGCAGCTTTAGATACTTCTTTAGAAGGTGCACAAAGTTTAGATTCTACAATCTTTACTGCAGATAGCTATGCCGCTTTAAAAACGGTGATGGACGAATCAATCCTTTTGGTTCAATCAACAACTTCAACTTTAGAACAACTTACACAAGAGTTTGTGAAGCTGGATAATGCAAAAAAAGCATTGATCAATATTTCTGGATTAAAAGCTATCGTAGATCAATCAAGTACATATGTAAAGGATAGCTATACTCATAGAAGCTATACGGCATATGAAACAAGTTTGAACGAAGCTAAGCAAGTATTAAAAAATAGTGCAAGTACTGTTGAAGACATTGAAAAGGCACAGTCTGCTTTAAATGCGGCAGCTGCTTCTTTAGTTAAAAAAGCGGATTTCTCTAAATTGAACGAAAAAGTGCAGGAAGCTAGTGAAGTCTTAGAATCCAATAAGGATATGCTTGAAGAAGAGTCTTATAATAATTTCAAGAAAGAATTGGATGATTGTAGTCTTGTACTTTCAAACGATGAATCAACACAGGCAAAAGTGGATGAAACGTTAGCACATCTAAATGCATATTTAGACGATAATACAAACTTTGTATACAAGGTGGTTACTTTAGAAGAAAAGGTTGCACCAAAAGTAGAAACAAGTAATGAATTATTAGTGCAAACACCAGTTGTACAAGAACAGCCGCAAGTTGTGGCTCCAACAGTAGAAACAAAGATTGTGGAAGCTGCAAAAGTAGAAACAGTAGTCAAACAAGAGGATACAAGTGCGGCAGCTAATAATTTCATTAAGACATACTTAACGAGTGCAAGTGGAAATATCTTTACAAGTGCCAACAGCTTGAATTATCAAAAGATTCTTTCTGCGATGCCTAGCTGGGTAAAATTATCTGCAACTGATAAAAATGCAGTGAATGCAGAATTGATGAATAAAGTTGGTAAAAAGTATCAGCGTTTGTTGCAGGAAGCACAAAAATTTAGTATGAATGCAGGAAAATATACACCTGTAAATACATCAACAAATACAAATGTAACGATTTATTCATGGTTATGTACGATGTCTTTAGGTGCATTGGTATTTGTACTAAAACGTTTAAGAAAACAAGATTAAGGGCTATGGCCCTTTTTTTCATGCTTAAAAATTGTTATAATAACGAAAGAAAGGCTTATAATTTTATGAAACAACAGAAATACAATTTTAAAGATCTAACTCTAGCTTACTTTCAAAAAAAATCGAAATTGTATCGTGCAGGTGGATATAAATATGCCACTCCATTAAAACGGATTCTAAGAGATTACCAAAATCATTTTTTTGCGTTTTTGATGGATGTCAACATTTGTTTATTGCCTGTTTATATATGGGTTCTTGAGTTTTTATTAATTATGTGTGGATTGATTCCACCACACTTCTTTGATTTATTATTCTACTTAATGTTTGCCATGTTATTTGTATCTAGTGTATTATTACTTGCGTTTTTTACAGCACGAACAAATGGGCAGTCATTTGGATATGCCATTATGGATTTGAAATTGGTTCGTAGAAACAAAAAAGAGGCGATGCCAATCCATTTGATCTTACGACAAGCATTGGGATTTGGTCTTCCTTTGATGATTTTAGGGTTCTTCTTTCAAGTGCCAGGAGTCATTTTATGGTGGGTCATTAATGGTATTGTTGTCTTAATCACTCCAAACCAACAAACTCTATTTGATCTGATTTTTGGTTTGGTCCCTGTAAATGAACCAGATCAGGAAATTCGTTTTGAAACCAAGGTGGAACCAGCTTTAGTAAAAGAAGAGTTGGTTGTGACTCCAATCGATTTACATATTCGTTCAAACTACAGTGATGATGGTTATTATGATGTAGAAGAATTATTCAAACAAGCCAAAGAAAATCACTTGGAAGTTATCTCAATCACAGACCACAACTGTGCAAGAGTGAATGCGGCAGCGGTTCGTTTTTCAAGTTTATACAACATTCAATATATTCCAGGCGTGGAAGTGGATGCACAATATAAAAGAATGCGAGTACGTATTCTAGGTTATTATATTGACTGGACGAATGAAGTGTTTGAAGTGTTAGAGCAAAATTCTTTGAAGCGTGAAAAAGATTTATCCATGGAGCGTGTTGAAAAATTCGAAAATTACTCAGGCATTCGTATTGATGTAGATTCATTAATTTCAAATTCTCGTTTCCAAACTATTACACCAACAGAAATCACAAAGATGGTGTTCCATAACGAAAGAACACGTTTATTGCCTTTTGTGAAGAAGTATATTGATAGTTGTGAAAGTGAGAGTGTTGCGATGTCTCGTTTTGAAACCGATGTATTTGGTAAGAATGGACCTTGTTATGTAAAGGCTAACTATCCGGATGCGAAAGCAGTAATTGATGCGATTCATAGTGCTGGAGGTATTGCGATTTTATCAAGCTGGCATTTAGATTATATTTCCGATGATGTTTTAGGAGAAATTGTGGATTTAGGTATGGATGGAGTGGAATGCTTCTCTAATGATATTCATGAACAAACGGTTGCGGCTGCATTGAAGATTGTTCAGAAACGCAAATTATTCGTATCTTGTGGTAGTAATTATCATGGTCCTACTAAGCCAAAGTATCATATGGGTGTTTCAAATTGTCCTGAAAAAGCTTTACCATTGGTAAAAATTTTGACAAAAGCTGCGAAATAAATTTGCTCAAAATACGTTTTATAGCGTATAATAAACAAGTCAATAAGCTTAGAAAAGAAGAGTATTTATATGGCGTACTAAAGAGAGCAGATGGTTTGGTGTGAATCTGCGTACAATATATAAAGAAGATGGTCTTGGAGCTTCTTTATCGATAGGTAGGTAAAGACGTATGCTGGCGTTAACAGCTTGAGGTGTGAAAACACAAACTAAGGTGGTACCACGAAGCTTTCGTCCTTGGATGAAGGCTTTTTTATTTGTATGATAGGAGGAAATAAAGATGACACAAAAGAAAGAACCATTTTATTTAACAACGGCCATTGCGTATACATCAGGTAGACCTCACATTGGGAATACATATGAAATTATCTTGTCGGATGCGATTGCTCGTTTTAAAAGAGCACAAGGATATGATGTATTCTTTCAGACAGGTACAGATGAGCATGGTGTAAAAATTGAAGAAAAGGCAAAAGCTGCAGGTGTAAGTCCACAAGAATTCGTGGATGGTGTGGCTGCTCAAATTAAATCAAACTGGGATTTAATGAATACAAGCTATGATTATTTTGTGCGTACTACAGATGATTATCACGTAAAAGAAGTACAAAGTATTTTTAAACGTTTGTACGATCAAGGAGATATCTATAAAGGAACATATGAAGGATGGTATTGTACGCCTTGTGAATCATTCTGGACAGAATCTCAATTGGTAGATGGATGTTGCCCAGATTGTGGTCGTCCAGTTAAGAAGGCAAAAGAAGAAGCTTACTTCTTTAATATGCAAAAGTATGCGGATCGCTTAATTAAATACATTGAAGATCATCCTGATTTCATTCAACCAGAATCTCGTAAGAATGAAATGCTGAATAACTTCTTGCGTCCAGGATTACAAGATCTTTGTGTATCTCGTACATCATTTACATGGGGAGTTCCTGTTGACTTTGATCCAAAACACGTTGTATACGTTTGGATTGATGCATTAAGCAACTATATCACTACACTTGGCTATCATGCCAATGGTGTTAGTGATGAGAAGTTCAACAAATACTGGCCTGCAACACACATCATTGGTAAAGATATTTTGCGTTTCCACACAATTTATTGGCCAATTATTTTAATGGCTTTGGATTTACCTTTACCTAAGAAAGTGTTTGGTCATCCATGGTTGCTTACGGGAAGTGACAAAATGTCTAAATCAAAAGGTAATGTGATTTATGCCGAAGATTTAGTGGCTCACTTTGGTGTAGATGCTATTCGTTATTACTGTTTACACGAAATGCCATTTGCGCAAGATGGAACGATTACTTGGGAATTAGTGATTGAAAGAATCAATTCAGACTTGGCAAACATTTTAGGAAACTTAGTATCTCGTACAATTGCGATGTCAAATAAATATTTTGGTGGTTTAGTCACAAATCCAAATGTATGTGAAGCAGTCGATGAACAATTAAAAGCTTGTGCTTTAGAAACTAAGAAGAAAGTAGAAGCTAAGATGGAAGAACTTCGTGTTGGTGATGCATTAGATGAAGTATTCACATTGCTTCGTCGTACAAACAAGTACATTGATGAAACAATGCCTTGGGTACTCGCAAAAGATGAATCAAAACAAGATCGTTTAGCTACTGTTTTATATAACTTATTAGAATCTATTCGTATTTCAGCAGTATTATTACATTCATTCTTACCTGAAACTGCAGAAAAGATGTTCGCATATTTAAATACAAAAGTAACGGATTTAGATTCTTGTGAATCGTTTGGAAACTTAGAAACAGATATTCATGTAGTTGAAAAGTGTGAACCATTGTTTGCACGTATTGATGAAAAGAAATTTATGGAAGAGTTTAATAAAGAAAAAGAAGCAGCTAAAAAAGAAGAGCCTAAAAAAGAAGCAAAAGTAGAAGAAGTTACGATTGATGATTTTGCGAAACTACAATTCAAAGTCGGTACGATTGTGAAGTGTGAACCACATCCAAAGGCAGATCGTTTATTGGTTGAACAAATTGATTTGGGTGGTGAAGTCCGTCAAATCGTTAGTGGTATTGCGAAACACTACAAGCCAGAAGAATTGATTGGAAAACAAGTTGTCGTAGTGACAAACTTAAAACCAGTAAAACTACGTGGTGTAGAATCATATGGTATGATTTTGTGTGCTACAGATGATAAAGACTTGTCATTTGTCACAGTCGCAAAAGAAATGCCTAATGGTGTAACTGTTCGCTAATGAATGATAAACAAAAGGTTGTTTTTAAACAATTGCAGCTGGCTGGACTTGGCGTTGTCGTCTTTGTGTTTGGCTTGTTGTATCAAGAAAAAGCCATTTCCATTGTAGGAATCTGTATCTTGATCTTTGGCTTATTAAGAACCTACTACATTAAAAAAGTAATTGATAAACTAGATGAGTGAATAATTGCTCATCTTTTTTGTTCAAAATAAAAAAGGCGATGAACTCGCCTTGATTACTGCATTAAACGATGCATATTTTTAGCTTCATACATAGAATCGTCCATGGCTGATAAGAATGCATCGATATTTTTTCCATTGTATTTTGCGATTCCTATTGAGAAAGATAAATGGAATGGTTCTTTTGATTTTAAATTAAATTGCCGAACATTATATATAATTTGTTTCTTTAAAGCCAAGGCTTCTTCATCCGATTTGAGTTTCGCAAAGATCACAAATTCATCCCCACCCATACGAATGGCAACTGAATCTTTATCAATCGAATATTGTAGAATTTTACCAAACTGTATGAGGGCATAATCACCTTTTAAATGTCCATATGTATCATTGATGGCTTTAAAGTTATTGATATCCATCAAGAATCCGTATACATGTTTTGGTTTATCATTTTGTAGCTTATTCAGATAATGGTTCATGTATTTTCGATTGTAAAGTCCGGATAAATCATCAATAAAGGATATGGATACTTGAATTTCAATGTAAACTATGATAAATGCGATTGCGATACAAAGCCAAATCGTAGAAACTCCAAAGAAGAAACCTTGAATCATGGTGCCAATCGTACAAGGGATGATAAAGTAGTAAATGGGAAAGAATTCTACTAAAATGGCATCGGTTTTAGCTTTTTGAACAGTATATATACTTTCAATAAAATAAACGAAGACGAAAAGATATAAAATAAAATTCATGGGACCACGAGTATATACATTTTCCTTTGAAATATCAAAGATGATACCCGTTCCCAATAAATTGATAATGATCAAGATTGTGGCAATGATCAATGGAATGGCTAAGATTCTTGATTTCTTCTTGATGCGCTCAAAATTTCTATGAATATGATATTCTACGAATAAACACCAACAATAAACGATGATGCCTGGGCTAGCTGAAGAAATTGTATTTGAGATATATTGTAAAATATGAAAGATAAAACCTGGGTGTGCATCAATGATAAAACTAAGCGTTTCATTGACCGTGGCAATAAAGGTAACTATCAGCATAAAGTTATATATTTTTTCATCAAACTGATTTGTTTGTGCAATACGAATTCGATATAGCAATAAGAAGAGTACTAAAAATGCCCCAGTCCCATTTGCCACCAGTATCTCGGGTATGTTGATCATAATAAGCTCCGTTTCTTTTTGATTCGTTAATTTAATGATAATCCTCTTTATAAAAACTTGCAAATGATGTAAACTAAAATTAACAAAGATTAAGGATAAATTAAGTGTTGGATAAATGTCTGTTCAATCGTATGTAGTCATATTGTACTTTGTTTAAAGCAATTTATACTAAAAGTATAAGGAGGTACAGATATGACTATGATTAAAAATTCAATGGTAGAATTCTTTATTTTACTACTTTGCGCATGTACCGTTTTTATTTATAAACTACCGTATACAATCAACACTTGGTTATTGAATTCAATTGTGATTGTGGTAATGGGCATTTGTATTCTTAGAATTGCACTTAAAATGATGAATAATAAATAATCTTGGCTTTTCCTAATGGAAAAGCCTTTTCTTGTGGTATATTATACATATGAAAAGATTTTTAAAAGATATTGCACAAGGTATATATGATGGACTACAGGAAGATGAAGCTACACATAATCAATACAGTTTTCAAGAAATCTATGATGTAATCCAGGAATTTGTATCCTATGTTTTTGTTGGCTTGATTTTAAGCGTACTAGCTGTTTTTGGATATCCCTATTATAAGACATTTATATCATTAGGTGCGGTACTCCTTCTTGTATGGGCATTTATCTTGTATTATTTTTTAAATTCAAAGGATTTTAAAAAAATCAAAAAGAAATGAGGAAGAGGTATGCAAACTGTTTTAGTTTTACTTGTGGCATTTGTCGCAGGCATTGAAGGCATCTTGGATGAGTTTGAATTTCATCAACCCATTGTTGCCTGTACTTTAATTGGTTTAGTGACAAACCATTTAGCAGAAGGATTATTATTAGGTGGATCTTTACAATTGATTGCCTTAGGATGGGCCAATATTGGTGCGGCTGTTGCACCTGATGTATGTTTAGCGAGTGTGATTTCATCTATATTGATGATCCATGGCCTTGAAAGTGCAATTGAAGCTAGATATGTGATTGCGTTTAGTATTGCCCTAGCGATTCCATTATCTTTAGTGGGGTTATCATTGACAAAGGTATGTCGTAATTTAGCAATCCAACTTGTACATAAGATGGATGAGACAAAAAAAGTTTCTTATTATCAATGGATTGGTATTTGTATGCAAGGAATACGTGTTTTGATTCCTACAATCGTTTTATTATTGATTCCATCATCCGTGATTTGTTCAATTTTGGAAATGATCCCTGTTTCAATTTATAAGGGATTATTGATTGGTTCGGGTGTAGTTTGTGTTGTTGGCTTTGCGATTGTAGCGAATGTATTAGGATCTAAATTTACATATCCATTCTTTATGATTGGATTTGGACTTGCATGTATGACAAGCTTGTCTTTAATATCTTTATGCTTTATTGGTGGTGGCTTAGTTTGGCTATATATGTTGTTGAATGTCAAGAAACAATCAAGTAAAACAAGTAATGATCCATTAGGGGACATCTTAAATGATTATGAGTAGCTAACTATATAAAATTCAAGTATTTTTTATGAAAAAGTTTGAAAATATAAAATAACTAGATTTTTTAGTTAGATTTAAATCGATCTTTGAAAATGTGAATATTGGATTAAATTTAGGCATGACGAAAAGAACTTTTAAAATGTAATTTTTTAAAAGTTTAGATGCTTTAGATGTATTTGTCTTATCTTAATAATGCAGGATTAAATGATTGTCCTGTTTCTAGTAAATGATAAATGATTCTAAGCAGCTTTCTAATGCAGTGACCTTGAGCACAACGGTGTCCTTTACCTTGAGATATCTTCAATCGATAGTATTTCTTGAATACAGGATTATTGTTAATTACAGGCAGTATGATTTGATACAAAGTCTTTCTAAGATACTTAGATCCCTTCTTGGTTATGCCAGTATGTTGGGCGTTGTATTGACTCGATTCATAGTGATATGGTGCTACTCCTGCAAATTTAATGATCTGAGAAGGCTTAGAATAATTGCCAATATCTCCTAATTCGGCTAAAATAGAAGTACCAGAGAAATGAGAAATCCCTGGAATGCTTAGGATAGGAGAGTTGTTTGTGATTGAGAACTCTTCTATTTTTTTATCTATTTCAGCGATTTGCTCTTTAATAAGCGTGATTTGGCTTACCAAGTGTTTAATCTGTATAGTTTCAACTTCAGAAGAGATTCCGATAGAATTCTTAGCACATTCTTTTAACTTTTCAGGAGTCAATGAAATGCGGCCGCCTCTACCTTTGATTTCAAAACATTTACGAATTGTACGAATATCTGTAGAAGCGATAGCTTCAGCACTGCCAAACGTTTTAAGAAGATTCATGTAAACAACACCATATTTAGAACCGAACAAGGTATTGAATTCAGGGAAAACAAGATCAATTGATTTCTGTAGTCGATTACAGTATATATTGAGTTCTTCCTTTAGATTATGGTGATGACGAGTCAATTGTCTTTGTTCGTATAAATCAAAACGGTCAACTTTAGTAATACGATACTGTTTCTTACGTTCAGGAGTATCGAGGACATTACAAATAGTGATTGTATCTAGTTTGTCATTCTTAGTAATGCCACCTTCCATCTTGCGTGTAAAATCAGTGGTTTTAGGGTTGATCAAGGCAACAGTATATCCGTTGCTAAGAAGAAATTTAAGAAGAGCAACATGGTAATGTCCTGTGTCTTCCATACCTAACAGAATTGATTTTTTAGAATACGGTTTAAGAGAGTTGATCAGAAAGTCAAATCCTT
>OHTG01001060.1_pt1 | contig 12935 bp, 9 predicted proteins | sample 1578761 | NCBI WGS metagenome assembly OHTG01 (sample SAMEA3879536, study PRJEB24766) | human gut metagenome | biome: human-associated habitat; feature: feces | place: USA | collected 1985/1987
ACGTGCATTGACGAAGGCTTCCATCCATGGAGTGATCTGGTCGCTGTGCAGGCGGTCGGCAGGATAACAACCGTTCTGCCACGGGAAGATAGAGCGCTCCAGGTGAGGCATGATAGCCAGATGGCGCCCGTCGGCACTTGCTATGGCTGCTATGGAGTAGTCGGAGCCATTCGGATTGGCAGGATACTCGTCATAACTATATTTGGCTACCACATTATATTTATCTTCGTCATAAGGCAAAGAGAATTTTCCTTCTCCGTGAGCTACCCAGATACCCAGTTTGCTGCCACTCAGTGAGCCGAGCATTACGCTGCGGTTGGTGGGGACGGTAACACCGAGGAATCTGGATTCAAACTTGTGTGAGTCATTATGAAGCATCTTGCCGTTTTTCTTGTGCTCGGGATTGATAAGATTAAGTTCCATCATGAGCTGGCAGCCGTTGCAGACACCCAGTGAAAGCGTATCCTCGCGTGCATAATATTTGTCGAGCGCTTCTTTTGCTTTCGGATTGAAGAGGAAAGCACCTGCCCAACCCTTAGCAGAACCAAGAACGTCGGAGTTGGAGAAACCACCGCAGTAAACAATCATGTTTACATCTTCCAGCGTCTCGCGGCCGCTGATAAGGTCGGTCATTGTAACATCCTTCACATCGAAGCCTGCCAGATAGAGTGAGTAGGCCATTTCGCGTTCGCCGTTGGTTCCTTTTTCACGGATGATGGCGGCGCGTATACCTGACGGTGTACGGCGGTCCGGATTAATGCCGTATTGTGAGAACTTGCCTTTGAAGTCCGGCATGAAGGCGAATTCCACCGGTTGCATCTTGTAGTTTTCGAAACGCTTCTTGGCGCAGCCGTTCATGGACTGCTTACGGTCAAGGAGATAAGAAGTAGAGTACCATACATCACGCATATAGTCGATGCCAAACTGATAAGTAGCATCGCCTTTTGATACAAGAATATGGCGTTCGTCTGTCGGTTTGCCGAGCTTCACGTAACCTACGCCTGCATCTTCCAGTATTTGCTTTACAGCTTCCTTGTGCTTGTCGCTCACCTGGATAACGATACCCGGGTTCTCTGCAAACAGAATCTTGATAAGGTCTTGCTCCTTGATTTTATCCAGGTTGATTTCCATACCGCCTTCCACATTGGCAAAGCACATTTCAAGCAGTGTAGTGATAAGACCACCGGCGGAAATATCATGTCCGGCAAGAATCAGTCCCTTGTTGACCAGTTCCTGCACGGCAAGGAAAGCATCGCGGAAGTATTCGGCATCCTGCACGCTGGGAACTTCGTCACCTACCTTGCCCAGGGTTTGAGCAAAGGCGGAACCGCCGAGTTTCAGGTTGTCGAAACTGAAGTCTATATGATAAATGGTAGTCTTTTCATTGTTAACCAGCACCGGAGATACGACTTTCTTGACGTCGGAAACTTCTCCACCGGCAGAAACAATTACCGTGCCCGGAGAAATTACTTTGCTGCCGTCGGGGTATTTCTGTGTCATGGAAAGAGAGTCTTTACCGGTCGGTACATTGATTTGCAGGGAACAGCAGAAGTCACTCAAGGCCTTTACTGCCGTGTACAGACGGGCATCTTCACCTTCTTGCGAACGGCAAGGCCACATCCAGTTGGCAGAAAGGGAAACGCTGTCCAGACCTTCGGCAAGCGGTGCCCAAACCAAGTTGGTCAATGCTTCGCTGACGGAAAGAACGGAGCCGGCTGCAGGGTCGGCAAGTGCCGCCTGGGGAGCATGGCCCAGAGAGGTTGCGATACCCTTTTCGCCGCGATAGTCCAAAGCTACCACACCACAATCGCTCAGAGGCAACTGCAATTCACCCTGGCACTGTTGGCGGGCAATTTTGCCTGTTACAGAACGGTCCACCTTGTTTGTTAACCAGTCTTTACAAGCCACAGCTTCCAGTTGGAGCACATTGGTGAGGTATTCGTGTAGTTGGGAAACTTCGTATTGGGGCATTTCGTAGTGACGTTCCACGGTCTTGTCCACCATATAGGTCTTGGGGGAAGAGCCGAACATCTGTTCTACGGCGAGGTCGAACGGACGTACACCGTCAGCTTGCTGGAAGGCAAAGCGATGGTCGCCGGTCGTTTCACCGACTACGTACATCGGGGCACGCTCACGTTCGGCTACCTTGCGTACATGTTCGATGGCCTCTTCCTGAATCAGCAAGCCCATGCGTTCCTGGCTTTCGTTGGCAATGATTTCCTTGGCAGACAGAGTCGTGTCACCGATGGGCAACTTGCTCATGTCAATTAAACCGCCGCATTCCTCTACCAATTCGGACAGACAGTTTACATGTCCGGCAGAGCCGTGGTCGTGGATGGAAACCACCGGATTGGTCTCTTCCTCACAAAGTGCGCGTACCACGTTGTAGGCGCGTTTCTGCATTTCGGCGTTGGCGCGTTGCACGGCATTCAGCTCGATGCCACTGCTGTAGCGTCCGGTATCTACGGAAGATACGGAGCCGCCGCCCAAACCGATGCGATAATTGTCTCCACCGATGACAACCACTTTGTTGCCGGCTTCCGGTGTACCTTTCAAACAGTCACGCTGGGTACCGTAGCCTACGCCTCCGGCAAGCATAATCACTTTGTCGTAACCATAGACTTCATCTTTTTCCTTATGTTCGAAAGTGAGCACGGAACCGCAGATTAGCGGTTGGCCGAATTTGTTCCCGAAATCACTGGCACCATTGGAGGCTTTGATTAGTATTTGTTCGGGAGTTTGATACAGCCATTTGCGTACCGGCAGAATCTCTTCCCAGGGACGTCCTTCTTCCGTACGGGGGTAGGAGGTCATGTAAACGGCTGTTCCGGCAATCGGCCAAGAGCCCTTACCGCCGCCCATACGGTCGCGAATCTCACCACCCGTACCGGTAGACGCACCGTTGAACGGTTCTACTGTTGTGGGAAAGTTATGTGTTTCCGCTTTCAGGGAGATGACACTCTTGATGTCTTTTACTTGGAAATAGTCGGGCTTGGAGTGGTCTGCCGGAGCAAACTGTTCGATAACCGGACCTTCGGCAAAGGCCACATTGTCTTTGTAGGCAGAGATAATCTTGTTGGGATTCTCTTGTGTGGTCTTCTTTATCATTTGGAAGAGTGAAGATTCCTGTTCCACTCCATCGATGATGAATGTTCCGCCGAAGATTTTGTGACGGCAGTGCTCGGAGTTGATTTGCGCGAAGCCGAATACTTCGGAGTCTGTCAGAGGGCGCCCGAGGTCTCTCTCTACCTTCTTGAGGTAATCCATTTCCTCTTTGGAAAGTGCCAGACCTTCCTTTTCATTGTATGCCTCCAGGTCTTCGATGTGTACAATCGGTTCCGGCTGCCGGTTGGTTGTAAATACATTCTGGTCCAGCCCCTTGTACATACGTTGCAGCATCGGGTCGTGGTCTGCGTTCTCATCTTTTACGGGGAAGTACTCTTCGATGCGTATGATGCCGTCCAGCCCCATATTCTGGGTGATTTCTACGGCGTTTGTACTCCAAGGAGTAATCATCTCACGGCGCGGGCCGACGAAATGTCCTTTCAGGTTGTCTTCACTTTCGGGGGTGGCTTCTCCAAAAAGCCAGCAGAGTTTGTCGCTGTCTGCCTGGGGGAGTTCATGATTACATTCTACGGCAATCACACTCTTGGATGGGGTTCTGAAAAAAAGAATCATAGTTATATTTACGATTTTACGATTTACGATTTTACGATTGAAGTTACTTCTTTGAGTATCTTCATCTTTTCTTCTTGGGGGCAAAGATACGTAAAATCGGTGGGGAGGAGAAAAAAAGGAAAACAAAAAACGCATGCAATTTTACTCGTATGCGTTTTTTGTTCTGTTTCATAAAAACCGGATGTGTGTTATTGTATGACGATTTCATCCGTAAATAAGAATTGCTTCTTCCCTTGTATGGCATGGAAGCGTACATATCGTGTCTCAGTGGGGGTGCCAATCCAGCCGAAATCACGGAATATCACGTCCTTTCCGGCCTCTTCCTCGCTGCAGATATCACTGCCCAGCAGGGTGAAGTTCTTGCCATCAACAGATGCCCATACTTCCACTTTGGCAGGGAGAAATACTTGTGGGGTACGGATTTGCATGAAGTTGGCCATGACCCGATGTATGGCGGTCACTTCGCCCAGGTCGATAATGGCATCCAAATCATTGGGGCAGAAGCCCTGCCATCGTCCGTCCATGTAGCTTTTGCCGCCGCGAAGTCCGTCGAGGAGACCGGCGTCACCGCCGCCTTTGTATACTTCTTTATGCTGATAGTATCTGCCGCCCGGTGCATAGGTTATCTTTTTGCCTATGCCCTTATGGTAGTCGGTGCGCAGGTGAAGGCTTTTTCCGATAGGCTTTTCTCCGTCGAAAAGGCGTGCGGTCAGCAATATGGAGTCTTTTACGGCAAACGGTTTCTTGTATAACTTGGAAGATACAGTCGGTTCGGAGCCGTCCGTTGTGTAGCGGATGTCAATCGGATGTTTTTCGGAGGTGAGGGACAGCATGATTTTTTTCTTGGCATAGTCAACGGTCTGGCTGGTCTGCACTTGTTCCGACAAGGTGAACGGGTTGTACCCTTTCGTCCGGATGTATCGTATTTCGTTGTTGATACGTCTCTTGAAACTCTCCGGATGCTTGTTCTCCATGGGAGTCCAGCCTACTTCTGCCAGAGCGATGATGCGTGGGTATATCATATATTCGGCATGTTCGTAAGTGGGCAGATATTCAGCCCATACATTGCCTTGCACGCCTAATATGTATTTGCAGATATCACTTCCCAATGAATCGGGAGCCGGGTCGTAGGAGTAGGTCTGTCCGATGGGGATGCAGGCGCCAAACGCCAGCGGCTGTGTCTCAGGGTCATCCTGGTAGTGGTCCAGATAGCAGTGGCTCTCCGGTGTCATGATGGCATAATGCCCCATGTGGGCGGCGGCAATGCCACCCCGCCACGACATGACGGTTGCGTTGGGGGCCAGGCCTCCATCCAGTATCTCGTCCCAGCCGATGATTTCACGCCCTTTGTCGTTGAGGTACTTCTCTATGCGGACTATCATATAGCTTTGCAGCTCACTTTCATCTTTGAGCCCTTCTTCCTTCATGCGCTTCTGGCATTTGGGGCATGCCTTCCAGTGGCGTCTGCTGGCTTCATCACCTCCAATATGGATATACCGGGAAGGGAACAGCCGTATCACTTCATCCAGCACATCTTCGAAGAACTTGAAGGTCTCTTCGTTTCCGATACAGACTTCACCGGATGTATAAGGCTTGCCGGTACAGGACAGCTGTGGATAGGCTGCCAGTACTTCTCCCGAGTGTCCCGGCATTTCTATTTCGGGGATAACGGTGACATGCCTCAAGCGGGCGTATTCTAAAACTTCGCGTACATCTGCTTCCGTATAGTAGCCTCCATAGGCTCCTTCTTCATTCTTCTCGCAGAAGCGGTGGTCGTATTTCCCCCAATCCTGCAGATTGGCGGCTTTTCTCCAGGCTGCGAATTCCGTCAGGCGAGGGTAGCCCGGAATCTCCAGCCGCCATCCGGCACCGTCGGTCAGATGCCAATGCAGGCGGTTGATTTTGTAGGTGGCTACCAGGTCTATTTGCTTCTTGACATAGTCCGTGTTAAAGAAGTGTCTTGAAACATCCAGGTGCAGCCCACGATAGGGGAATCTGGGTTCGTCCTTGATGGTCGTGACTGGCAGTTCCTTCCCGTTACGGGCAAGTTGTGCCAGGGTTTGCAGTCCATAGAAGGTACCTGCAGCGGAGGAGGCCTGAATGTTTACACCTTGTTTGCTGACTGTCAGGTTGTAGCCTTCGGCAGCGATTGGATTATCCGTTGCGTCCGTTATTTCTATCGTTACAAAAGGGTTCTTGTCGACAAGCTTCATGGGGATGGCAAAGTCCGGCAGATAGGCCAGCAGGTCATTCATGTCGGATTTCGCCAGATTGGTCGAGAAGGTTACCGTAGATGGCAGTTCTACTGTTTTTGACGTTGTTTGGGCATACTGCGGATATGGAACCACACCGAGTTCCTTGGGGGATTCGCATGCCGTCAGTAGTAAGACGGCCATGGAAACGAGTGTTAGAGTTTTTTTTATTCGTTTCATAAGGGGGTATTGTTAAGTTCGGAGGTAAATATACGGAATAATATGTAAAATGGATAATCTTTACTTCTTAAAATCCTTTTCCGTCGAAAAAACGTTAACACTATTCGTTCGTCTCATAAAAAAGTCCGATATTTGCAGCCATGATTCAGATAGAGACCATATTTGACATATTGTGGAAGGGGTTCATTATCGGCGTCATTGTGTCCGCGCCATTGGGTCCTGTAGGAGTATTGTGTATTCAGCGTACTTTGAATAAAGGACGGTGGTATGGTTTCGTAACGGGGATAGGAGCTTCGCTAAGCGATATTGCATATGCTTTGCTGACGGGCTACGGGATGAGTTTCGTTTTTGATTATGTCAACAAGAACATCTTTTACCTGCAACTTTTCGGAAGCATTCTTCTGTTGGCGTTTGGCGTTTATACGTTCCGCAGCAATCCGGTACAGTCCATCCGGCCGGTATCCACCAATAAGGGTTCCTATTTCCATAACTTCATAACGGCATTTGCCGTCACACTTTCCAATCCACTGATTATTTTCCTTTTTGTAGGTCTTTTTGCTCGCTTTGCTTTTGTAAGTGAGGGTGTGCTGGTGTTCGAGGCCGTTACCGGATACCTGGCCATCGCATTGGGTGCTTTGGCTTGGTGGTTTGGCATAACCTTTTTTGTCAATAAGGTCCGTACACAATTCAACCTGCGAGGTATCTGGATACTGAACCGTATTATCGGGAGCATTGTCATTGTGGTGTCTGTGCTGGGGCTGGTGTTTACGCTGATGGGTGAATCACTGTATTGAGTGGAAAGGTGAAAGTGGGAAGGTGAAAAATCATAATTCATACATTTTATCGTGAAGATTGCGCAACAACTGAAAGAGAAGAATATAGCCGAATACCTTATATATATGTGGCAGGTGGAGGATTTGCTCCGTGCCAACGGCTGTGACATAGACCGGATACGCCAGAACATCATTTTGCGCTATCCGGAGGAGGAACGGCCTGCGCTGGAAGAATGGTATGGAAATCTGGCAGGTATGATGCGTGCGGAAGGCGTAATGGAAAAAGGGCATCTGCAAATCAACCGTAATGTCATTCTGAATCTGACGGAGCTGCATGGCGAATTGCTGGCTTCTACGAAATATCCGTTCTATAATGCGGCTTATTTCAAGGCACTGCCTTTTATCGTGGAACTGCGTCAGAAGAACGGCCGGAAAGAGGAGTCTGAGGTAGACACTTGTTTCGAGGCGCTTTATGGAGTGCTGCTGTTGCGCTTGCAGAAGAAGGAAATCAGTCAGGGCACGGCAAAGGCTATGGAGGCCATCAGTGGTTTCATCTCGTTGCTTGCCAACTATTATGACAAGGAGAAGCGGGGAGAACTGGAGTTGATGGATAATTGATAGTGGATGATTGATAATTATGAAGGAAAATATTGTTCATCGTAACATTCTATATATAAGTGTAACTTTATTAAATGAATATTCTGATAACCGGTGCCAACGGTCAACTTGGCAATGAAATGCGAGTGTTGTCGAAAGAAAACGGACAACATGCTTATTTTTTCACTGACGTGCAGGAATTGGACATTTGCGACGAACAAGCTGTGCACAGGTTTGTGAAGGGTAACCGGATAGATGTGATTGTGAATTGCGCCGCTTATACGGCTGTAGACAAGGCGGAAGACAATCAGGAGCTTTGCGACAAGCTGAACCATGTCGCTCCGGGCTATCTGGCTGCCGCTGCCGAAGCTTGCGGTGCTGCATTGATACAAGTGTCTACCGACTATGTTTTTGACGGAACCGGACACACCCCCTATACGGAAGAGGCGGCTACTTGTCCCAATTCAGTATATGGTTTTACCAAACTGGCGGGTGAGCAGGCGGTGATGAAGTATTGCAGCCGTGCCATGATCATCCGTACGGCGTGGCTCTATTCCATTTATGGAAATAATTTTGTGAAGACGATGCTCCGTTTGGGACGCGAGCGCGAGACGCTGGGAGTTGTATTCGACCAGATAGGTACGCCGACATACGCCAATGATTTGGCACGCGCCATCTTTGCGGCTATCAGCCAGGGAATCGTGCCCGGCATCTATCACTTCAGCAACGAGGGAGTCTGCTCGTGGTATGATTTTACGTTGGCTATCCATCGTCTGGCAGGTATCAAGAGCTGCAAGGTAAGTCCGCTGCATACGGACGAATTCCCTGCCAAGGCACCGCGTCCGCATTATTCTGTGTTGGACAAGACAAAGATAAAGAAGACATTCGGCATCGATATACCCCATTGGGAGGCGAGCCTTGCCGTCTGCATGAAGAATTTGGAAGAGTGATTATTACTGACTAATTGATATATGGCCAATAACAACGAAATAGAGAGACGGAGAACGTTTGCGATTATTGCGCATCCGGATGCCGGTAAGACATCATTGACCGAGAAGCTGTTGCTTTTTGGTGGACAAATCCAGGTGGCGGGTGCCGTAAAGAGCAATAAGATAAAGAAGACGGCAACGTCGGACTGGATGGATATTGAAAAACAGCGTGGTATTTCCGTTACCACTTCTGTAATGGAGTTCGACTACCATGACTACAAGGTCAACATCCTTGATACTCCGGGTCACCAGGACTTTGCTGAAGATACCTACCGCACGCTGACGGCTGTGGACAGTGTTATCATCGTGGTGGACGGTGCGAAAGGTGTGGAAACGCAGACACGCAAGCTGATGGAGGTCTGCCGTATGCGTAATACGCCGGTGATTATCTTCATCAACAAGATGGACCGTGAAGCCAAAGACCCGTTCGACCTGCTGGACGAGCTGGAGGAGGAACTGCACATCCACGTGCGTCCCTTGACGTGGCCTATCGAGAGCGGTGTCCGTTTCAAGGGTGTCTACAATATCTACGAGCATAACCTCAACCTCTACCAGCCCAGCAAGCAGGTAGTGACGGAGAAGGTGGAAGTGGACATCCATACCGAGGAGCTGGACAACCAGATTGGCGCCCAACTGGCCGACAAGCTGCGCGGAGAATTGGAACTGATAGACGGTGTTTACCCCGAATTCGATAAGGAGGAATACTTGAAAGGAGAGCTTGCTCCCGTATTCTTCGGTTCGGCACTGAATAATTTCGGTGTGCAGGAACTGTTGGATTGCTTTGTGGAGATTGCTCCCAGTCCCCGTCCCGTGAAGGCGGAAGAACGTGAGGTGGAGCCGGAAGAACCTAAATTTACCGGATTCATCTTTAAGATAACTGCCAATATCGACCCGAATCACCGTTCATGTATCGCTTTCTGCAAAATCTGCTCCGGGAAGTTTGTACGCAATGCCCCGTACTTGCATGTACGTCATGGCAAGACGATGCGTTTCTCGTCGCCTACGCAGTTCATGGCGCAGCGCAAGACAACTGTCGATGAGGCTTGGGCGGGAGATATTATCGGCCTGCCGGATAACGGTACGTTTAAGATTGGCGATACGCTGACCGAAGGCGAGGCGCTTCACTTCAAGGGGCTTCCGAGTTTCTCTCCGGAGATGTTCAAGTACATTGAGAATGCCGACCCGATGAAGCAGAAACAGCTTGCCAAGGGTATCGACCAGTTGATGGACGAAGGTGTGGCGCAGTTGTTCGTCAACCAGTTCAACGGGCGTAAGATTATCGGTACGGTGGGGCAGTTGCAGTTCGAGGTCATCCAGTATCGTCTGGAGAACGAATACAGTGCGAAGTGCCGTTGGGAGCCGCTCAGTCTGTATAAAGCCTGCTGGATTGAGAGCGATGATGCGGCTGAACTGGAAGCCTTCAAGAAGCGCAAATACCAGTACATGGCGAAAGACCGCGAGGGTAGGGATGTGTTCCTGGCGGACAGCGGATATGTGTTGCAGATGGCGCAGATGGACTTCAAGCATATCAAGTTCCACTTTACGAGCGAGTTCTAAGCTATACGATTTTTGCTGACTCACGGCTATAAATGATGCAAGTCGAAGAAAAAGAGGAGGTACAAAGTAATGAAAAACTTTGTACCTCTTTATTTATTGTGGGAAGAAAGTGTTACCTTTGTTTCTGCAACGATTAATATGCATTGATTATGAAAACTGTTGAAGTAAGCTCGTTCCTTACCGATTTTACACCTTACTTATTATAAACACAAAATTTCAAGATGAAACATACCTTCCTTTTTCTCCTGCTGATTCTCCTTCTGGGGCTGACAGCCTGCTCGAAACCTGCCGATAGAACTTTGGTGTATAGTGTGGTGAAAACCTATCAGGATTTGTATAATGCGGTAACAAAGTAAAATCAGCCAAACACGTAGAGAGGCACATTCTCTCTATGTGTTTATTCTTTCTTTTCACTGGCATAAACTCATAAATGATGTCATATTGCAAAGAATAACTTATAACAATTACCTTGTAGAGATAGGAAGATACAGGTGGCTTCATTATCAGGGGTTTGCGTGTGTCGCTTGTAGAGATTATCACCTTATTCCTCTTATTTAAGCTTTATTTCCCCCCTTCTTCTTGTAGAGATATGGTTTTTGTAATCCTTTGTTTTTGAGTGATTTGTGAAAATCGGTTGTAGATGCCATTTTCTTGTTTTCCCTTGTTTCCCACCCTAACTTTGCAACATCGAATTTGAGAAAAGCAGACGGCTGAATCGTTGAGGCCTCACGATGAAAACTTCTGCTTCTCGGGTGAGACAAGAGAAACAGAATATACCTATTATTAATCATTTAAAACATTACGATTATGGCATTTTTTAAAAGAGTTCAAAAAAAAGTAAACGATTTGTGGTATCCTCAATCAGTAACCTGGGGCAAGGCGGTTACTACCCGTGAAGTGGCAGATGAACTGTCTTTCATTTCTACCGTGACCCGTGGTGACACGTATGCGGTGATGGAGAACTTGGGGCGTGTATTGAGCAATTTCATGGGGCAGGGACGTACTGTGAAGATAGACGGTATAGGCACTTTCTACTATACTGCTACCTCTACCAAAAGAGGGGTGCCGACGGCTGAGGAGGTAAGCGCTTCGCTGATAAACGGAGTACGTGTCCGTTTCCTGCCCGAAGTGGAGCGTAATAGTGGCAATCAGGTGACTACCCGCAGCATGGTGAATACAAAGATTGTTTGGAAAGAGTGGGGTAAGACTTCTACCTCCACCGGTACTACTCCCGGCGACAATACCGGTGGAACCCCCGGCGGCAACGACGGCGACCAGGGTGAGAATCCGTTGGGCTGATTCTCCTTCCTTGAAAGCAATTGATGACTGACACCGTTTTATGCTAAAAGTTTCCTGTACCGCCTCATTGGTTGTGCGGGAAGCTTTACTTTTTAGCATCTTTTATCATTCTTCTCTGCCTTTCTTTAATGGATTATCGCTAATTTCGAGCGATTTTTCGTAAATTCGGCTGAATAACTAATAATTTATAATATGGAAAACTTGAATACAGCACTTCTGCTGATGGTGGTAGGTATGGCAACAGTCTTCGCTATCCTGCTGATTGTTATTAACTTAGGAAAAGCTCTTATTGCATTGGTGAATAAATATGCGCCCGAAGAGGTGACACCGGCTAAAGCTGCGGCAAATGGTCCCGCACCTGTCCCCGGTAATATTCTGGCAGCTATCAGTGCAGCCGTAACAGTAGTGACACAAGGTAAGGGTAAAGTTGCTAAGGTAGAAAAAATCTGAAATAATAATCTTATATAAAAACACACCGAATAATTTAGTATGAAAAAGGAAATTAAGTTCAGTTTGGTATTCAGGGACATGTGGCAGAGTGCCGGAAAATATGTACCCCGTGTTGACCAACTGGTGAAAGTAGCTCCCGCCATCATTGAGATGGGTTGTTTTGCGCGCGTGGAAACCAATGGCGGAGGTTTTGAACAAGTAAATCTGCTGTTTGGGGAGAATCCGAATAAAGCCGTGCGCGAGTGGACGAAGCCGTTCCATGAAGCCGGTATCCAGACTCACATGTTGGACCGTGCCCTGAATGGCCTCCGCATGAGTCCCGTGCCCGCCGATGTGCGCAAGCTGTTCTATAAGGTAAAGAAAGCGCAGGGTACGGACATCACGCGTACCTTCTGCGGTCTGAACGATACCCGCAATATCATCCCTTCTATTGGCTATGCACACGATGCCGGAATGATTTCCCAATGCTCGCTCTGCATCACCCATTCACCCATCCATACCGTAGAATACTACACGGAGATGGCACTGAAGCTTATCAAGGCAGGTGCCGACGAAATCTGCATCAAGGATATGGCAGGTATCGGACGTCCGGTTTCTTTGGGCAAGATTGTGGCCAATATCAAGGCGGCGCATCCCGATATTCCTATCCAGTATCATAGTCATGCGGGTCCCGGTTTCAATATGGCAAGTATTCTTGAAGTGTGCGAAGCGGGTTGCGACTATATCGACGTAGGCATGGAGCCGCTTTCCTGGGGTACGGGACATGCCGACTTGCTCAGTGTGCAGGCCATGCTGAAGGATGCAGGCTTCCAGGTGCCCGAAGTCAATATGGAGGCATATATGAAGGTACGCGCACTCATCCAGGAGTTTATGGACGACTTCCTTGGCTTGTACATCAGCCCGCGCAACCGCCTGATGAACTCCCTGCTGATTGGTCCCGGACTGCCGGGTGGCATGATGGGCAGTCTGATGGCAGACTTGGAATCCAATCTGGAGTCCATCAACAAATACAAGGCAAAACGCAACCTGCCCTTCATGAAGCAGGATGAGCTGCTCATCAAGTTGTTCAACGAAGTGGCATATGTTTGGCCGCGCGTGGGTTATCCCCCGTTGGTGACTCCGTTCAGCCAGTACGTCAAGAACCTTTCCATGATGAACGT
>OHTG01001069.1_pt1 | contig 12823 bp, 11 predicted proteins | sample 1578761 | NCBI WGS metagenome assembly OHTG01 (sample SAMEA3879536, study PRJEB24766) | human gut metagenome | biome: human-associated habitat; feature: feces | place: USA | collected 1985/1987
CATGGAGCCGTCAGACTTGGGACCCGACGGGTGCTTCCGAGATTTGGTACTATCTCGACTTCTCCGAGGTCAGCGTAACGGGGCTTTCATTCCGCCTTCGTTCAAACGAAAAGTATTTTGCACAGGATTTTGACAACAGCTACAGTGAAAGCAGTAATGCTTTTAACAGATACGGCGATATAATTTACTCAACAGTCGGCACCACAAAAGCAGGCTATATGGGTGAGGCCCCATATTTATTCCTGCAGCAAACGGACGGCAGCTGGAAAAAGGTTATGTTAAAAGACGGTACTGTTGACCTTGACCATTTCAAGGGATATGTCCGCATACCGCTTCAGTTTATGTGCTCCGAAACCGACTCCGTTGTCACGGATTCCAACGAGGATTTCGGTGTAAACAAGCCTGTGTCAGATATGTATGTATGGAACAGCTCGGATAAAACTAAAGCAAATGCCAACAAGTATTATAACGAGAAAATTAAGCTTTCGCAGTCGGTAGTTGTTGACCCTGCCGGTACTTCGATATCCAATGCTCTGCTTATTAGACGCTATTCCTTCAGAATTAACAAGACATCATGGATTAGCGGCGAATACTATATCGACGGCGGCACGATGCTCGCTCCGTGCATGACTACGGCGGACGGTGGCAAGACAACAGCCGATTCGCCCAAAAGAGCTTATATCGATAAGACCAAAATCGGTACGGGTGAAGATCCGGTAGTTAATCGTACAAATGCTTTTAAAGCTATCGAGGATATTATGTCCGCCGGCTTTAAGTTTACAGGCTGCTCGTATGATCCGGCTTCTACGAGCCTTGAAACCAACAACGGCAGCGTAGGCAAAAAGATTTTCCTTGATAATGTATTGTTCTACCGTACAGACGGTCAGAAATACAGCGAAAATACCCTTAACGGAGCAGCAAACACAGGCACGCCCGTTAAGACATATTATGACCAGGAAACAGAAATTCCGCGCGCTATTTTCAATGCCTGCCAAAAGTACATTGAAAATCCGAACTCCTACGATTACCGCGCCGTTAAGTACATCGAGGACTTGATAGCCGGTTATAAAAAATCAATTGAGGAATATAACAAATCCGAAGAAGCCGGAAAATCCGGTATAATAGACGCTTCATTCCTTGAGGAGTCTGCGCTCGATACCAAGGCGGCAGCACTCGGTATGACTGAGGCTTGGGAAAAGTTCAAGACCGCCAAGCAGGCTTGTATAGACGGTAAAACCTATGGCTCGGCTAACTCGGGCGCCGAGGACTTTGTTCCGATGATTGCTACTAAGCTTGAGCAGCTTCCCGATTTCGACGAAAATACTCTCGCGGTAAGCGATGAGGATAAAGCCGTTGTTAAGAGCCTTTATGAGGTTTATATCCGCCTTAACTTAAGCCAGCTCGCTATGCTCGGCAGAGCGGAAGAGGAGAAGCTCTTAAAGTACTTCAAATTCATAGAGGAAGAGCTTGCCGACAACTCTGTTGTAATAGGTCAAGCGCTTACAAACAATAAGGTTATACCGTTCGGCGACTTCGATTCCTTGAAAAAAGGCACCAGAAGCTGGCAATTTGAAAACTCAAAATATGCCGGCCAGGTAGGTCAGGATTACTACTATTCTAAGGGATATTTGACATATCAGGTTCCCTTTGCTTCACTTTCGGCGCACTCTCAGGATACCGCAACGCCTACACTTATACCGACCGGCGCTCTCGGTAGTGACCCGCAGAGAAACGGTATTACAAGCTATCGTCAAAATGGTACTTCGGCAATCATTACATCAAACGGCCTTGAGGGCAAAAACGCCGCAACGGTTACCATAAATAACCAGTATGCCGAAGACAGAAAAGGCTGGTATAACTGCATAAGCATTACAAAGGGACTTGTTGACAAGGAACCGAGCAGCAGCGGCGATTACTCCACGCTGAGAGCCAACAATATGTCGTCTGAGAGTCTCGGCGATTTTGCTAAGTCGTATACCAAAAACGACATAGGCGAAACCGACCGTCTGGCACTTGTATTCTACGCAGACTTCTCTCAGCTTGACACATTCTCAATGGCGTTTAATATCAGCTCATACTATGAAGGTGCCGCCGAGGACTACACCCTCGACTTCGGCAGCAACAACGCGGCTTCTTACTTCTATCTCATTAACCCCAAGACGGGTGAATGGGCTAAATGTACTCCCAAGGATGAAAGCAAGAGAAGAATTTACGCTTACACCTCGGAGTACGGCATAGATACGGGAGACGGCGATTACCTGACCCTTTCTCACTACAAGGGCTATGTTATGGTTCCGCTCTTCCAGTTCTCGAGAGGCGTTCAGGGTATTTCGGCAACCTCTAACTATCGTATAGATGAAAAAGCCGAGTCCCTTAACAACATTTTCCGTGTTACCATAGGTATAGCGCCCTTGTCAAATTACGACGATTCGTCCGTAAACGGAAAGAGCGCAGCCGAAATGAACGGTAAGAGCTTTACAATAGGCTCTGTCGGCTTTACATACAGACAGGGTACCTCGGCATACGGCGCAGGCGTACAAAACAGAACCGGCGACGTCTCGTTCGACGATTATGCACAGGTTAAGTCTCTTACTTCAATGCAGTTTGAAAACGCGGTAGCGGATGTTGATATTTATAAAGCGAACACTCGTACCGAAAAGATAAACACGGCACTTGCTCTTTATGCACAGCTTTCGGATTATCAAAAGTCAATACCTTCCGTTGCAAGAGCATACAGCGTGCTTCAAAAGTACAAGAGCATCGACGACGGCATCACTTTGCTCGATCAGCCGCAACTTGCGGTTGCCGATTTGAAACCTTTGATTGAGGCTATGCCGGCTGCAGCAACCGGCGGTTCTGTAACAGGCAGCAACGCCTTACCTTATCCCGGTTTTGTTATCGGCACCGATGCGAGCGGAACAGAGAAGCCGCTTATAGATTATGGCGCATATTCTCTCACCGCGGCTGACGTACAGAACATAATCAATTGGTATGAGCAGTCTTATGAGCGCTATACCGACGAGGCGATTGCGGCGCTCGGTGCGGAGAACGTCACAAAAATGGAAAACCTTTATAAGGTTGCAAAACGTTTGAGACTTCTCGAAAATTACCGTGACGGCTACACGAGTGACTCCGGTACCGCTATAACCGGTATTAAAGACCTTAACACTCTTGTTGCTTCAATGTACGGCGAGACCGGTAAAGCGACCGACCTTACGACCGACTGCAGGCTTATGCCTACCGGTCAGACCGCGGCGCTTGAAAACTACATCGAAAAGTATAACGACCTTGATTATTACGCTAAGTATATCTTAACTGATAAGGCCGACAAATTTGCAAGTGCTCCTCAGTATAAGAATTATGCTAAGGCGGCCGAGGCGGTTAACAAGGTGCTTGCCAATATCAAAACTTACACCGACGACATCACCGGTAAGACGGTTAAGGGCGGCGTTGTTAGACTTGAAGAAAAGTACACGGCTCTTTACAATACCGTTAAGGGTCAAATGGACAATAACGGTATTCAGGACCTTACCGCAATAACGGAAGCGGTTGAAGAGTACAATTCGTTTAAGGGCTATATAAGGCAGGTTCAAGAGGTTAACGACGGTAACACCGTTAATTCCTCGGACGGCGAAGCTCTCCACGGTATTATAGATACCCTCCGTATTTTCCCGAACTTTGCTTCGGCGGTAGACAAAGACAGCGTCGCTCTCAATAAGGATGCAACAACGGGAACCGCAGTCTTTACTCTTTCAAATGCCGTTAACTATCCGGACGGAAGCTACACACTTCGTGTAACCTCTAAAAACGGAGGTCTTAAGGACGTTTCAGGCAACATCCTCGATTACAACGTTGCAATGACGGGTGCGATTGAAAAGACCGTAACGGCAAAAGCTCTTAACACTTCTCCCGAAACTGCGGATGTCGCAAATAACACCGCTTCGGCGGCAGCTCCCAAGGCAATAAACTTTACGTTTACCGTCACGGGCGTTACCGTAACGAGTGAAGATGTTATTACAATAGAGCTTATCGATAATGCTACCGGTGAGGTTGCTGTTGACAAGACAACAAACGAGCCTGTCAGAAAAACAATCAATATTCATTTTGCCGCAGACGACTTCTTTGAGGTTACAATTCCTGCGGAAATAGATGTTCCTTGGGGCGAGACGGAAGCCGTTGATGTTTCCTATAAGGTTACGTCTTCACTTGATACGGGCAGCAAGATTGGTGTTTCCGTAGCACGCAGCGCTTCTGTCGCAAATGACACTCTTACCAATGCAGCAACATCGACATACGCTCTTCCGTATACTTCACAGAACTTTACTTCCACAGAATTTACAGGTAAAAATGAGGGAGCGCTTCCCGCTCAAAAACCGTCATTGACGATTTCCGGTTGGACGGACGCTCCGATAGCCGAGTATTCGACTACTCTTACTTATACCGTAGATTACACTAAAGGTTAATTAACAAATTAAATGCTTTATCAAGACCATAAGGAGGTGGTTCTATGAAGAAAACATTATCAGTTTTGCTCTCAGTGCTTTTATTGTCGCTCGTGACTGTTCCGTCTTTCGCGGCTCCGGCTACGCTGAACAAAGAGAACCCCGTAGGCTCCGTAAAGATTTCTACCGGCGAGGGCAAACAGGATGAGTATGAGCTTACAATTCCTGCCGATACCGAAATACCGTGGGAAGCTACTTCTTACGCAATAGGTAAGGTTACGGCAACTAAAATGTGGCTGTCTCCGGGCAAGACCGTTAAGGTGGCTGTTTCGTCGCTCAACGGCTCAAAGCTCGTCAACACTTTGGACAGCTCAAAGACTATCGCCTACACGCTTACAGGCGCAGAGCAAATGGCGTTTTTACCGGGCGATTATATGAAGTCTTACGACCTCTCCGTGAACATCGCAGAGGCTGAATGGCAAAAAGCCGCTTCGGGTGAGCATACAGATGTTCTTACCTTTACGGCAGAATATACCAACGCGTAATAAATGTAAGGAGACAAAATTATGAAAAAGCTTATTTCTATCGCACTCGCAGTGGCTATGCTCGCAGCTGTTTCGGTTCCCGCTTTTGCAGCTAATCCCATAACCAAGGAAACAGAGCAGACCGGCACAACCATAATTAAGACATCCACAAAAACAGGTCCCGATTCGCCTGAGGATGATGCTGTCAGATACACCGTTTCTATTCCGGCAGATACAGAAATTTACTGGGGCACCGAGGAGACAAATCTTGTTTACTCTGTTGAGTCTCACCTCAAGAGAGGCCAGGCTCTCAAGGTTACCGTAGCAGGCACAGGCTCTATGAAGACCGATGCTGCAGCAGGCGAGGTTTACACTCTTCCCTATACTCTTTCGGGTGACAACGCTTTCACGGCAGACAGCCCCGTAGTTTACGGCAACAAGGAAACTCCGGCCGTTGACAAAAATCTCAAGGTTACAATAAGCAGCGAGGACTGGAACAGAGCTGTTGTTGATGTTTACAACGACACCCTTACCTTTACCGCTGAGGTTTAATTATTGAAAGGAGACTAATATAATGAAAAAGCTTATTTCAATCGCACTTGCAGCGGTTATGCTTGCAGCAGCTTCGGTTCCCGCTTTCGCAGCTAACCCCATAACCAAGGAGACTGACAATACCGGTACAGCTATTGTTAAGACCGCCACAAAAACAGGCCCCGATGCTCCCGAAGACGACGCTGTTAAATACACCGTTACAATTCCGGCCGATACCACAATTTACTGGGGCGCAGAGGAAACAGCTCTTGACGGATTTTCTGTTGAGTCTCACCTTAAATACGGCCAGAAGCTTAAAATCGGCGTTGAGGGCTCAAGACTTATGAAGCTTACCGAGGATGCAAACGAGACATTGGCTTACGATTTCTCGGCTGACTCTAACCTCGAATTTATAGCTGACAGCCCCGTTATCAATCCCGCAAAGGCACTTACCCTCAAGGTTAAGGTTGCCGCAGACGATTGGAACAACGCTATCGTCGGCGAGTACAGCGATACTCTTACCTTCACCGTAAGCCTTTGATTTTGAAAGGAGATAACCACAATGAAAAAATTACTTTCAATAGCTCTTGCGGCGGCAATGCTCGCAGCGGTTTCCGTTCCGTCATTTGCAGTTGATAAGACGCTTACAAGCGACCATACCTCCGATACGGCTAAGGTTATTACTTCTACAAAAACCGGTCCCGACGGTCCCGAGGCTACTTCTTACACGGTAACCTTCCCGGCAGAAACCACTATTTACTGGGGCAAAGAGAGCACAGACTTTACATACAACGTAAAGTGCCAGCTCAAATCAAACGACCGTCTTAATGTTACGGTAGCAAAGGAAGACGGCACAACCGACCTCAAGGCTATCGCATCAGGCAATACCGCTACTCTTCCTTTCAGCGTAGCAGGCACCACAGCTTATACTTCAGCCTCTGCAGTTGTTGCAGATGAAGCTGTTAACGCTGCAGTAAACATTGCCTCAGCTGATTGGGCAAAGGTTCCGGTAGATGAGTATGAGGGCAATCTTACACTTACGGTTTCGATAGCTCCCGCTACAATCTAAGAGTCGGAAACCCTTTCAAAATACAAGGAGAACCAATTATGAAAAGAATTCTTTCAATAGTCATTGCGGCTGTGATGCTCTTGGCTATATCGGTTCCCGCTTTTGCTGCAACTGCGACAATAGATCAGTCTACTTCCGGTGGCGTCGGTAACTCCTCGGTAGTTACCGACCGAAGCGGAATAAGCGGTACCTTTACCGTTTCTTATCCCGCCGAAACCACCATTTATTGGGGCACCGAAAGTACCGAAATCGGTTACACTGTATCGAGTACGCTTGTGAGCGGAAATAACCTTCGTGTTACTGTAGCTCAGGACAGTGCAAATCTCCATACAGGCGGCGGCAGACTTCTTCCTTACACTATAGCCGGTGATACCAACATAACAACCGGTCATGAGACAGTTACCGACAGCGCATATTCGGTAAATGTCAATATTACTAAGGAAAACTGGGGATCCGTTTCCATTGATGAGTATGAAGATACTCTTACATTTACAGCTTCTGTTGAAGCGATAGCTTAATTTTTTAATCCGAAAAGGAGTTATATTATGAAAAAGTTACTTTCAATAGTTCTTGCGGCGGCTATGCTTGCGGCAGTTTCAGTTCCGTCCTTTGCAGCTACAGCTGAAATCAATCAGGATACAGCGGACGGCAAGGGTGTTGCAACCGTTAAGACCGATACAACAAACGTTCCCGCAGACGGTTATTTCACAGTAACATATCCTGCTGAAATGAGCGTTAAATGGGGCGCTGAAACCACAGCCTTTACCTACAATGTTAAGTCAACTCTCAAGACCGGCAAATGTCTTTCCGTTTCTGTTGCTTCGGAGGCTGGCAAAATGAAGCCCGCTACCGATAACGGCTATACCATTCCTTACGCCTTCAGCGGCGACACTTCCGTTAAGACTGCTGCCGAGGTAGTTAACAATACTTACAACATTAACGTTGACGTTGCAGCAGCAGCTTGGAACGCTACCATCACCGATTACAGCGATGCTACCGTTACCTTCACAGCAGCAGTTGTTGACCAATAATTTGTTTAACAGTTAAACATTATTTCATTAAGGAGTTACAATTATGAAAAAGATAGTATCAATTCTTCTTGCTGTTATGATGATAGCAGCTATAGCAGTTCCCTCATTCGCAGCTACAATAACCAAGGAATCAGACCCCAAGACCGCCGATGTTCAGGTTAAGACAAAGACAACCGATAAGGAGAACAACGATCCCGAAAACTACACCGTTACCATCCCTGCTGAGATCACAGTTGCTTGGAATGACACCGCAGCTCAGGACGCTTCTTACACCGTTGATTCTCAGCTTAAGCTCGGCGCTAAGCTCAAGGTTTCGGCTGCTGCTAACGATGCAGGAAAAATGACAAATGCTGCTACCGATAAATTCCTCACCTTCACCGTAGCAGGCGGAGACGTTGCTGAATATCCCGAGCTTAACAACGCTGCTAAGTCTGCAACAACCGTTACAATCGCTGACTTCAACGCTCCCATAGCTGAGTATGTCGGCCACATGACTTATACAGTAGAGTACGTTGCTGCATAATTATTGCCGGATTTTGATTTTTAAAATTTTTAAGGAGGTGGTTTCATGAAAAAGGCTTGCAGTGTGCTGTTGTCTGTTTTGCTTATATTCACCATGCAGCTTTGCGTTTTCGCCGAGGCAGGTGAAATCGGTAAAACACAGCTTAAAACTGTAGTCCCGAATACCCATGAAATTACCGTAACGTATAACGACGGAGGTTATGTCCTTAAAGACGGCAACCTTATTGCAAGCGGTGCTAAGTTCGCCGTTGACCGTTTTGATTCGCTTTCTCTCGGAGCTGTTGCAAAGCTTGACAGCCACCTTGAGCGTGTCACGGTAAACGGTAAAGATTATACCGATAAATTGCAGTACGGTATGTTGAGATTTGATTCGGTTACCACCGATATGAACATTGTGTTCACATTTAAAAAATGCTTCGGACCCACCGAGCCGACTACAAATCCCACAGAACCTACCGAGCCTACAAGACCCACAGAGCCGACAGCTCCTACAGATCCCTCAGGCACAACAAATCCCTCAGGTACTACCAATCCTTCGGGCACCACTAATCCCTCGGGCACTACAAATCCCGGCGGAGATCACGAAGATCCTTGTGTTCGTATGGGCATGAAGGGTAATGTGTATCGCGGTAAAAACCTTTTCCCGGGCGCTAAGCTCGACATTGACCTCGGCGAAATCAAGGCTGAGGCAGGAAAAGACGGTGCATACAGCGTTGACGTTATTAAAGACGGTTTCCATGTTGTAACAATCACCGACGAAAACGGTGAAGTAGCCGGCAAGACTACTTTCTCGGTAAGCGTAAGTGATACGGCAACAGAAACAACCGTTATTAAACTTGATGACGGCTCGCAGATTGCAGTTGTTCCGAAGGGCACCAATACCTTATGGCTCGACTTTGTCGTTAACGACGACGGTACTATTACTATTGTTCCCGTAGAGGAGCCGACAAGCGAAGTTCCGGTAACCAAACCGAGCGACAGCGGCAACCCGATAATGAATAACCCGGTAATATCCAAAACCGGTGAACTTATCCGTGAAAATCCGCTCGCCGCAGCTGCTGTTTTCCTTTGTGGATTGTCACTTATATTCTTCATAATTCTTCGTAAAAAACGTAAGGACGACGAGGAAGAGGAAAACACAAAACCCGTTTGCTGATATAAACGGTAATAAATAAGTTTAAAATACCCCGACTGCGGTCGGGGTATTTTTATGTGTATCGGCATTGCAAACGATGATGTGTTATGTTATAATACTTTGTCAGAACTTAAACGGGTAAAAGACCGAGGTTCGTCTTCTTGAAAGAGGTGGCTGTATGCCCATAAAAATAGATAATCAGCTTCCGGCGCATCATAGTCTGGAGCTTGAAAATATATTTGTTATGACGGAGGACAGAGCCGTCAAGCAGGACATTCGTCCGCTTAAAATTATAATACTGAATTTAATGCCTACAAAAATCGAGACCGAAACTCAGCTTTTAAGGCTTCTCAGTAATTCTCCGCTTCAGCTTGAAATAGACTTGCTGCAGGTAAAAAGCCATATTTCAAAAAATGTGTCAAGGGAGCATATGCTCAAATTCTACAAAACCTATGACGATGTCAAGGACGAAAAATTCGACGGTATGATAGTTACCGGAGCGCCCGTTGAGATGATGGACTTCGAAGAGGTCGATTATTGGGACGAGCTCTGCAAAATATTTGATTGGGCAAAAACAAATGTGTATTCCACATTTAATATATGCTGGGGAGCGCAGGCTGCGCTTTACTATAATTACGGTATTCCGAAGCATCTGCTTCCCGAGAAGGTTTTCGGCGTATTTCGCCATCAACCGCTTGATTTGTATCATCCGCTTTTGCGCGGATTTTCTGATGTCTTTTATGTTCCGCATTCACGTCACACGGAAAACAGAAAAGAGGATATAATAAGAGTAAAGGACCTTCAGATTTTGTCTTATTCCGAGGAAGCCGGAGTCCATCTCGTGTCGGATATGGCGTGTCGCAATTTTTACTGTTCGGGTCATTGCGAATATGATAGCGACACCTTGGCCCGCGAGTACTTCCGCGATTTAAAAAAGGGTCTTGACATAAAGATGCCGCACAATTACTTCCCCGATAACGACATCAAAAAAACGCCCGTAGACACCTGGCGCGGTGCGGCAAGCCTGCTTTTCCAAAATTGGCTTAACTACTTTGTGTATCAAAAAACGCCTTATGACATAGCCGATATTAAATAGTCGGCGAGGCACTAAGCTTTGTAAATATATAAAAATTATAAGTAAAGGAATTATATTTATGCTTCAATACGAAGAATTGAGACTGCGACTTATAAACCACGAAAAGACTCTTGATGACCTCTCCGAGGCTCTGGGTCTTGATAAGATGAAAGAAGAGATAGCGCAGCTTGAAAAAGAGCAGACTGTTGACGGCTTTTGGGATGATATAGCAAATTCTCAAAAGGTTGTTCAGCGCACAAGCAACCTCAAGAGCAAAGTGGCGGCTTATGAAAAGCTCAGGCAGGATTATGACGATGCGCTTGTTATGATTGAACTTTCAAATGAAGAAGAGGACGAGGGTATGCTCGATGAGTGCACCGAGAGCGTAGAAAAGTTTGAAAGTGATCTTGACACCATGACCCTTACAACCCTTTTGAGCGGTGAATATGATGCCAAAATGCAATTCTTACCTTCCACGCCGGTGCAGGCGGAACGGAGGCGCAGGATTGGGCGCAGATGCTTTTCAGAATGTACTGCCGATGGGGCGAGCGTCACGGTTTTAAGGTTACTACGCTTGATTTTCTTGACGGCGACGAGGCAGGGCTCAAATCGGCAAGTATCCTCATAGAGGGCGAAAATGCCTACGGCTTTATGAAAAGTGAGACGGGCATACACCGCCTTGTAAGAGTTTCCCCGTTTGATGCGGCAGGCAGACGCCATACCTCTTTTGCTTCGGTTGAGGTAATGCCCGAAATCGATGATACGGTCGAGGTTGAAATAGCTCCTGAGGACATTAAAATGGATGTTTACCGTTCAAGCGGTGCAGGCGGTCAAAAGGTAAACAAAACCTCATCTGCCGTAAGACTTACTCATATCCCGACAGGAATTGTTGTAGCATGCCAGGTTGAGAGAAGTCAGCATCAGAACCGAGAGGTTGCCATGAGAATGTTAAAATCCAAGCTTCTTGAAATCAAGGAGCGCGAGCATCTTGACAAAATTTCGGATATTAAGGGCGACCAAAAAGAGATAGGCTGGGGCAATCAGATACGTTCGTATGTATTTATGCCGTACACACTTGTCAAGGATAACCGCACGGGCTACGAAATGGGTAACATCAATGCGGTTATGGACGGCGATATTGACGGTTTCATAAATGCATATCTCAAAATGCAGTCTCAGAAAAAGCTTGAGGAATAAACGCTTTATCAGTGCGGTAAGGCGGTATATCAATATGTTATTAAAGCGCGGAGTGTGTAATTCCGCGCTTTTTTGTTTGTTCGTATTTGTATAATCACTAAAACACAGACCGGCTTATAATACTATTTGTAAAAATGTGTGCATTGAAAAAATATGTAGAATTTGTTATTATTTATATGTAAAAACGGTTTTTTATGGAAAGGTAGATCTGTATGCAAAAAACATCAACCAGGATTTTGAGTGCTTTGCTGTCTGTCCTTATGCTGTTGACTTTGGTTCCGTCTGCTCTTGTGAGCTACGCGGCAGAAGTCTCGCTTAACATTACGGACGAAAACGGTAATGACATTACCGAAATACAGCAGTTGACCGAGTATAAAACGCTTCAACTAAAGTATACCACGACAGGCGAATTGCCTGAGGGTACTACGGTAAAGTGGGAGAGTAACCTACCGCTTCTTGCCGACGTAGACGATAACGGTAAGGTTACGGCATATGATTCGTCAAAGACGGCTATAATTCAGCTTTGGCTTGATGAAAACGTGCGCGTGCTTCCTCTCGTAGGCGATAAAATGGCTGACGAGATTATGAAACAGCTCGAAAAGTCGGGCGTTAATCTTGACAGTATGAACGATGACCTGATAGTTTCTATTGTCAGAGGCATTGCAGGTGATACTCTTGCGGACAGCCTTGCGTCTGCTCTTGCCAATATGAATGTCGAAATAACGGCTACTATATATGACGCAAGCGGAGCAAAGCTTGCAAGTGACAAAATTAAAATAAAGGTTCAAAAGAGTGTTGTTGCGAACATCTTTCCGACCGGAACTCATATAACCAATAAAAAGAGCGTTCCTCTTACCGTTGCCGTGGGCAAAACGGTTCAGCTTTACGCGGCGGTAACACCGGTAAGACTTAAACACTCTGTAAAATGGGAGATGGGCGGCAGCGTATTTGATACAAGCTCCGGCAAGCGTGCAACGATTTCCGATACGGGACTTGTCACATTTACTGCAGCAGGCTCGGTAACGGTTAGGGCATACGACGCGAGTAATGTAGCTTTTGTCGATACCATAACCTTTAATGTAGTTGAGCAGAAGGATCTCCCGGTTGAATCCTTTGATATTATAAGCGGCACAAAAACCGTAACAGATTCATCCGTATCCGTAAGTGAAGGCTCCACAACGCAGCTTGCAATTACAAATGTTGTTCCTGCAGGAGCATATACCGGTGACCTTACTTGGGATATCGCCGATAAATCGGTTGCCGTGGTTGATGCTTCCGGTACGGTCACCGGCCTTGA
>OHTG01001076.1_pt1 | contig 12731 bp, 13 predicted proteins | sample 1578761 | NCBI WGS metagenome assembly OHTG01 (sample SAMEA3879536, study PRJEB24766) | human gut metagenome | biome: human-associated habitat; feature: feces | place: USA | collected 1985/1987
TAGCAAGCACAGCAAGCGAGTACCCGCTTGCGAATTTTGAGATTTTCAGGTCCCTTGCCCGAAAATTCAAAATTGCTTGTTGGGATAGTCCCAAACCCTTATAAAGAACGGAGGCGGCGCATGGCAAACCGAAAGCGGAATATCCAAATGAAATTCTATGTTACGGAGGATGAAAAACGGCTCATAGACGAAAAAATGAGCCAGTTACCCACACGCAGATATGGCGCCTACCTCCGCAAGATGGCGATTGACGGGTATATCATCTATACGGACACCGCAGATATCAAGGCATTTACCAAAGAGCTTTCCGCCATCGGGCGGAACATCAACCAGATCGCCAAGCGGATCAACGCCGGAGGTCCTGCGTATCAGGCCGACATGGACGAGATACGGGAAAGGCTGGACGAGATATGGCAGTTACAAAGACACATCCTATCAAGTCAACGCTGAAAGCAGCCATTGACTATATCTGCAACCCGGAAAAGACGGACGGAAAGCTGCTTGTTTCTTCCTATGGCTGTGCCGCCGAAACTGCGGATATCGAATTTGCCTGGACCCGCCGCCATGCCATCGACAAGGGAACGAACCTGGGCCGTCACCTGATCCAAGCCTTTCAGCCTGGGGAGGTTACGCCGGAACAGGCCCATGAAATAGGCATGGAACTTGCAAAAGAAATCTTGGGCGGCAAGTATGAATTTGTACTTACCACCCACATAGACAAAGATCATGTTCATAACCACCTGATTTTCAATGCGGTCAGCTTTGCGGATCACAAGCACTATCATTCCAACAAGCGGAGTTATCACTATATCCGCCGCACTTCGGACCGGCTTTGCAAAGAACACGGTCTGTCCGTCATAATCCCCGGACAGGACAAGGGCAAGAGCTATATTGAACATCAGGCCACGCAGAACGGCACCAGCTATAAGGCGAAGCTGAAAGCGGCCATCGACCGACTCCTGCCAGCCTGTTCCGATTTAGAAGAACTGCTTCGCCGCCTGCAGAGAGAAGGTTATGAGATCAAGCGCGGCAAGTATATCTCTGCCAGAGCACCGGATCAGGAACGGTTCACCCGTCTGAAAACGCTGGGGGTTGACTACACCGAAGAAGCCCTTGCCGCCCGGATTGCCGGACGATCCAGACCTTCCCGCCAACCGAAACGGCAGGACGGAAAGATCAGCCTGCTCATTGATATCCAGAACAATATCAAGGCACAGCAGAGCGCAGGCTTCACCCATTGGGCGAAGCTGAACAATCTGAAACAGGCCGCCAAGACCATGAATTTCCTGACCGAACACGGGATAAGCAGTTATGGAGAACTGGAAAGCAAATTGACCGCAATATCCGCACGCAGGGATACCGCTCATGCAGAGATCAAGCGGATAGAAAGCAGAAGTGCCGAACTTACCCTTGTGATGAAGCACGCCGGAACTTACCGTCAGCTAAAGCCTCTTTATGACAGATACCGTAAATCGAATGATAAAGAAAAGTTCCTGCGGGGGCATGAGAGCGAGATCATCCTTTTTGAAGCGGCCGCCAGAGAATTGAAACGGCTGGGGGCTGTACCGCTGCCGACAACAGAAAGCATGAAAACGGAGCTTGCCAATTTGGCCGCAGAAAAGGAACGGCTCCTTGTGAAGTATAAGGCTGCAAGAAGTGAAGTCCAGGAATACGAGACCGTCAAACAAAATGTGGATGCGCTGCTGACCGTTCCAAAGGAACAGGAACAACAGCGGCGATATGAACTTGAATAATTTTCTCTGAAAGACGCTGGGCGCAGCTCCCGGCATCCTGTATAATGGAACTGCGGAAGGAGGTTTTACCGATGACAAGAAGCGAAGCAATCAAAGCATTTTTCTTCAAAAGTGTCCTGCCCGTGATCGTGGCGCTGATCCTGTATTGTATTTTCAAATCCGCCTGCATGAAGAACGGAGAGATTGACTATGTATGGCTCTGGATACTCTGCGGGCTGCCGTTTGGCCTCCATCGGATGTGCCTCTGGATCGTGCCAGGCGGCGGCTCCCTGGGTGGAGGGATCGCCCTGTTCGCGTTGAACTTCATTATCGGCGGCGTGATTGGCGGTTTCGTTCTGGCATGGCGGCTGATCGTGGCGGTGTGGTATGTGCCGCTGACGGTGTACCGGCTGATCGTTGGATGATTTTCTTGCGTCATGGAAATATGGAAAACTGCCGCTCGTGCCGATGGAAAAACCATTCACAACCTGATGGAAAAAGACAAGCCTTTTCCCACAAGTCTGCAAACAGCTTTCCCACAGCCTCACAATCCTGGCAGTTTACACACATTCCCACAACGCCTACTGCGGCGGCTATCCATCCTTTCCTATCCAATCCTAATGAGAAAATACTATGGAAATTCCTTTTCAACGGAGGTACAATTTGTACCCCTGTTCAAACAACAGAACCGTGTTAAAGTAATTTGATGATAGCAAAAAGAAAAAGCGGGAGTACAGCCAATCGGATGAACCGAAAAGCTGTACTCCCGTTTTGTGTGCCTGAAAGTGTCTGAAATCAAGCCTTTTTCTTCATGTGCCAGCAAGCAGACCGACACATGAGAAATCATAAAGGCTCCCTTTGAAAATACGAATACAGGGAATTATTCTGCGTTTTTCGCCCCCTTATCCTCACAGATTTTAGACCGTTTGGAACTGTAATGCGGACAAGCGACCAGACACGCCCGGAAACTCTGCTTGCAGCCGTGAACACATTTTTTGCAGATATGGTTATACTGCCGCCTGCCGTTCTCGCCCAGGAAGAACGCCCATTCCAGCCGCCACTTCTTGCTTCGGCTCATAGGCAGTCATGCTCCGGCACATCACGGCCGGGCTTCTTGCCCTCCGGTGGCTTATGCTCGGCACACTCCCGTTTTGCGTCCTCCAACCGCTCACGGATGGAAGGCTTCTCCGGCGTTGTTCGTTCTGCGTACTCCTGGGCTTTTTCCAATTCTTCGCCGCGTCTGCCGTTGTTGATAACGCCGTCGATCATGCCGTAGTCATCCTCCAGCGTCATTTCAGCGGTGCGGAGAGGATTGTCCTTTTCCGGCTGTTCCGCTGCCACGGCAAAGGCCCGTGTGCCGTTTCCCATGATAAGATATTTTCTATCATCGGAAATATGGTGGACACCGTAACCGGCCGCCTCCATCTGTTCCCGGCTCATAGCCGTCACCTGAAAGCTGCCCCTGGGTGTCTGCACACGCTCGCCGGTCTCAAAACGGTCTGGCAGATAAGCGAGGTCTTGCTTCTCTGCTGGGACAGGAAGAACAACGATATTGCCATTGATCTGCATAAATCGTTCCGGCGTTTTGAACTGTTCCGTGTATTTCTGAATCAGTTCCGGGGACAGGGAGGCGAAATCTTCCTCACCAAGTCCAACCACCAGGAAAGTCCCTGCTACGATATCATAAATTTCTCCATTTTCATCCCGCAGCCCACGGTTCAAATCAAGCCCTATGAGCTTTCCTTCATCATTGCAAACCAGCGCCACCGGGTCAGAATAGGGATAAGTTGCGCCAATGTCTCCGCCGACCTCCGCCTGCAGGGAATGAAGATCGGGGTCGATCTCCTTCACATAGGGTTTCTTCATAGGTTCCACTACAAGCACAGTCATCTTTTCCGAGGCAGCCCTTTCCGCAGCGGACAGCATTTCATCCGCATGGGACTTCTCCGGGTCCTCCAAAGCTGCCTTGACCTCCGCCGGGTCAAAATCAAGAAATTCCTCATAGCCCGTGGCATCCTTGAACTTTTCAATCTCCGAAGGAAGATAGTCCTCCTGCGTTTGCCCCAGCGCCGCCAGCTTTTCATCCAGAGCGGAAATGCGCCCTGCCATCAGGTTTTCGTAAAGTTTCTCCTTTGCAGCATGCGCCTCCGGGTGCTCCGCCGCATACTGCGGATCGTTCTGACGGAAAAACTCGTCCATGTCAAAGGCAATATCCATAGCCCACTCGGATTTTTCTTCTTCGGGAAGATTGTCCTGGAAGGTCATCACCCGGTACTCGTCGGGGATACTGCCGCGCTCACCGTCGTAATACTCATGGAAACTGTCACCCGTATCACGCACATAGCCCTGATCCGTGAAGGTGCCGTTTTCCTCCAACGCAACGTCCCGGCCGTAGGCCTCATAGTCGATGTAATTCTGCAAATGCTCTGGCACCTGCATAACGTCCAGTTCTTCGATGTAATAGCGGCCCAGATCGTCATAGTCATGGATATCGGGGTAAATCTCATAGCAATCCAGATTCTCGGTGAGGTTGATGATCTCCTGCAGGCTGCCGCAATGGTCGCCCATTTCCATACCGGCCTGAAACTGTGCGTATTCGCTTTCGCTCATTTCATCCAGCTTCGATGCCAGATAATTCAGCTCGTCCAGATTCTCATATTCACCCAGCTTACTGTAAAGACCGTCCACATAGCAGTCATAGTCCGTGATGAACCATTCCTCATAGGGCTGGCCGAAGTCATCCTTCTGGCCGATCCCGATCCGCTTAAACACTTCTTTCAGTTCCTCGGCGGTGGTGGGAAACTTCACCCACTCGCCCACAAGCTCGCCCTCATTGTACTTCCCAAGATTGGTGATAAAGGCGGCAAAGGGATAATCCTTGTCGTGATCGTAATATGGCATATCAGCACCTCCTTACAGTTCCGGCGCAGACTTTTCCTTATGGGGCTGCGCCTTGCTTTTCTCCGCACATTCCTTCTTGCCCTGTTCCAGCCGTTCCCGGATGGAGGGCTTTTTCTCCGGCTCCGCAGGGCGTTCATGCACCCACTCGTCGCCGGAAAGAGAAATATATCCGTGTTCCGTAAAATGGCCCTGTTCCTCCTGCATGGCGTACTTGCCAAACGGAACAGGGTCGATCGCTTTCAGAAGTTCCGGGGGCAGCAGCATATCCATGTGCTGTGCCAGATACCGCCACCCCAGATCATTCAGATCGTGGATATTGGGCTCAAATACGAAATAGTCAATGTTGTCCGCAAACTCCTTAAACTGCTCTGGTGTTGTCAGCTTGAAGGGCGAGGTCTGCACCGCCGCCAGCACCTCCCGGTCCTCCGGGGAGAGGGCAGCCACCGCCGCCCTCACTTCGGGTAAATGTTCCAAAGTCTTATTTTCTGCCATCAGCACCAACCTTTCTTTTCGGAAATTCCAGCTTGAAATTGATGTACTTGCCGCCCGTGTCATTCAGGATCACCGCAGCGTCATAAGTGGCCTGTTTCTTTTCAGACCACATTCCCTTGACATTGGTACGTCCCTTTTTCAGAAGGTCCGTTGCCATCTTCTTTGTCAGCTCCTTCTTGCGGCTCGTCCAGAAGCGGTCATTTTTCCAGAGGACGAAACCGCAGGACCGATCCGAACACGCAAAGTTCTTCTTGCCCTCATAAACCGGCTGGCCGCAGCGGGGGCAGGTACCGATCACTTCCTTCTCCGGGGCAAACAGCTTTTTGCCATCCTCGGAAATGCAGGAATAGGTGGACACGATCTCTTGAACCATCGTGCGGATACCATCCATGAAGGTATCCGGGTCAGCGCCGCCTTTTGCGATCTCCGTCAATTTCTGTTCCCATTCCGCTGTCAGCATGGGAGAGGTCAGCGGCTCCGGCAGGACCGTGACAAGGTTGATACCGGCTTTTGTGGGGATCAGGCTCTTGCCCTTGCGCTCCACAAATCCGGCTGCCACCAGCTTTTCGATGATTGCCGCCCTGGTCGCAGGCGTGCCAAGACCTTTTCGCTCCGCCTCATCGGGGATATCGTCCTTGCCCGCATTCTCCATAGCGGACAGGAGGGTATCTTCGGTATAGGGCTTCGGCGGCTGGGTGAAATGCTCGGTGACGGAAACCTCCGCACCGTCAAAAGTCTGCCCTTCGGTGAAGTCCGGGAGCGTATCGCCGTCCCCATCCGCAGGCTTTTCCTTCAAGAAGGCACGGAAAATGCGGTCGATTTCCCGCCAGCCTTCGGAGATGACGCGCTTGCCCTTTGCGGTGAAGGAATGGCCGCAGCAGTCAAATGTGGCCGTGACCGTCTCATACACATACGGCTCCGCCGATGCACACAGCAGCTTGCAGCAGACCAAAAGGAACAAATTGCGCTCGCCCAGGGGCAGAGCCTTGATATCCGCTTTTTCAATTTCCATTGTGGGGATAATGGCGTGGTGGTCGGATACATCTTTATCGGAGATCATGGCCTTCACCAGCGGAAAGAAGTTGCCGCAGCCATCAAAAGGCGGCAGCTTTGCCGCCAGGTGGATCACGCAGGAAGCCGTTTCTGCCATGTCGGAGGTCAGATACCGGCTGTCCGTGCGGGGATAGGTCAGCAGCTTCTTTTCGTAGAGGCTCTGGGCGTAGTCAAGGGTCTGCTTCGCCGTGTATCCGAACAGGCGGTTCGCTTCACGCTGCAAGGTGGTAAGATCATAGAGCTTCGGAGGCTGTTCTTTTTTCTGCTCTTTCGTGACAGAGGTACAGGTGACGGCCGCACCCTTGCACATGGCCGCTGCCTGTTCCGCCTCTGCCGGATCGGTGAATTTCTCCGACACTGCTTCGACACCGTCCAGCGTCAGGCGCAGCAAATGATATTTTTCCTTGTGAAACAGCGTGATCTTTGCGTCACGCTCCGCCAGCATTGCCAGTGTGGGGGTCTGAACACGGCCCACATTCAAGGTGCGGTGATAGAGAACGGAGAAAAGGCGCGTGGCGTTGATCCCCACCAGCCAATCCGCTTTCTGGCGGCAGAGGGCAGATTGATACAGGGCTTCATAATCGGCGCCGGGGCGCAGGTCAGAAAAGCCCTCCCGGATAGCGCTGTCCTCCATCGAGGAAATCCAGAGGCGAAGGACCGGCTTGCGGCAGCCGGTCATTTCATACACCAGACGGAAGATCAGTTCCCCTTCACGCCCGGCATCACAGGCATTGACGATGGTATCCACATCGGGGCGGTCCATCAGGGCGCAGAGATTTTCAAAAGCGTCCTCCTTGCCCGGTGCCAGCACATAGCGGAACGGCTCCGGAAGAATGGGAAGATCATCATAGCGCCATTTCTTGAAACGCTCGTCATAGCCGCCCGCATCCATCGGGGATACCAGGTGACCCACGCACCAGGACACAAGAAGGCCGTTGCCCTCATAAAAGCCATCGGCCCTGGATGAAGCACCCAGGGCCGACGCAATAGATTTTGCTACACTCGGTTTTTCTGCAATAATCAGTTTACTCATTCGATTCCTCCTAACATTGATTTGCTGTCATTTTGTGATATAATTTAATTATTCTAAGAGAAAAGGGTGATTAAATGTCCCAACTTGATAGCTATCGCAATACTCTTTTGCGAAAAAAAGAAGAGCTAACAAAACTGAGCCAGGACTTGGCAAAAGAGCAAGCGAAGTTAGCACCGCTGCAAAGTAAAATCATATCCGCTAAAAGTGCAATAAGCAGAACAAAAAATCAATCTACAATAAAATCTCGTCTCGGCGACATTGATCGCGCTACAAAGTCAATCGCCGATGTACAAAAAAAGATTGGTGACATTCAAAAGAAGATAGCCGCCAAGGAAAAAGAGGTAGCCACAGCCGAAAAAAACTACCGGAACGAAGAAGCTCGAGTTCAAAAGAAACAAGAAGCCGAAGATAAAAAACGTATGCAGGAGGCTAATCGCCAAGCACGGCAGTTGGAACAGCGGCTCCGAGAAAACGAAAGGATACAAAGACAGATGCAACAAGATATTGAGCAATTACAGACTGTACCAGAAGTCATAACCGTTTTATTCCTTGCTGCTAATCCTATAGGAACAACTTCCTTGCAACTTGATGAAGAAGCACGATCTATCCAGCAAAAAATTCGTATGGCCGATTACCGCGATTCTATCCGCTTTGAAAGTAGATGGGCTACTCGCGCTGGTGATATACTGCAAGCAATCAATGAAACAAATCCCACTATTGTTCATTTTAGCGGTCATGGAACGACCGACGGTGATCTTGTTTTACTAAATCCAGATGGTAGTGCTAAACTGGTTAGCAAAGAAGCAATCTCAATGGCAATGGCAACTGCGTCAGACACTATTAGGCTTGTTGTTTTTAATGCTTGCTTTTCAGAGCCTCAAGCCGAGAGTGTTGTTGAACATATTGACTCCGCAATAGGAATGTCAACTTCCATAGGCGATGAAGCGGCATGTGTATTTGCATCTCAGCTATATTCATCCATTGGCTTTGGTCGCTCATTGCAAACTTCGTTTAATCAAGCACTTGCCCAGCTCATGTTGGAAGGTATCCCAGAAGATAGCACCCCAAGGCTTTATGTTAAAGATTCTATGGATGCAAATGATATTACTCTTGTCCAACCAAAGTAACCATCTCAAAGCCCACCGTCAAAAGCGGTGGGCTTGTGTTATTCTTTCTGGGATATTTCCTCGTCCTCGGTCAGATATTCTTCTTCATCCTCCAGGTCGAAATCATCCAGATCAGCGGGAACTTTCTTTCCCTGCTTCGGTTTCAGCACCAGGAAATAGACTGCCGCGCCGCCTCCGGCTGCAAGGATCAGCAGCACCGCCAGGATCGCCCCGGTATTGCTTTTCTTTTCGGGTTCCGGATTCTCCGGCTCGGTGGGCTCCGCAGCTTTCTGTTCCGCACCAACACATTCACTAAGGTTCTTTACGCAGACCGGGCAAGCGGTATTGACCGCTCCGGCCTGGCACTTCTCCGTACAGGTGCAGACAATAGGTGTTTCCGCCTTTTCTCCATCCTCCGTGAGTGCCATGAGGTCGGCTTCATCCACCTGGTTCAGAAAATGCACGGTTTCCTCGCCCTCGTCGTCACGGTCGATAATGAGATAGAACACATTGCCGTTCTTCGTTTCCACTGTGATAAACTGTTTGCCACTGGTGGTAGGGCTGCCGATATCGTCGATCAGCGAAAGGTTCCCGTCCGGCGTCAGGGCGGCACCGTCATTCAAACCACCGCCCAGCATACCCAGCAGATTTTCCAGCGTTTCCGTGTTCAGAGAGAAAGAACCTTCCCCGGAACCAGCCTCGCCGTCACTTACCGTCATGTAGCCGGAATAGACATAGCCGATTTTCTCTGGCAGGATGACCTTCAGCCAGTCGCCGTCCGTGCCGATCACCTTCACGGTCGTTCCGTTGGGAAGCTGGGTGAAGGCGGTGTAGTCCATTCCCGCACCCGTGCGGACATTCAGATTGCCGCCGCCCGTGGTGACAGTACCGGTCTGCCCGGAGTCATTTTCAGCGGAATTGAACTGGATACCGTCCTCGGTGACGGATACCGTGACCTGGCTGCCTGCCAGAGCGGAAAGCAGATCAGAAACATCCCCAGCCGTTTCCTGTTCAGCCACGGACTCCGTGCTTTCCTCGCCGCCGCTGGCAAAGGCGGTGACAGAAAAAGCGGCAGTGCTGAGCACCACCGCCAAAAGAGCCGATACCATTTTTGTCATAAAGTTATGCTTCATCCTCGTATCCCTCCGTTTCCTCATTCTCGGTGTTGCCCTCCTGCAGCATACCTTCCGGCAGGGAGATCATACCGCTGGCATAGGCTTTCAGGAAGGCAGTCAGTTCCTTGTTGTCCATCTTCACGGCTTTCACCATGCGGACGATTTCCAGATTTTCTTCCTCCGCAAGCTGGGCCTCCAGCGCACGAAGGCGTTTCTGCTGCTCCGCGATCTTTTCTTTGGTTTTCGCAATGTCATTGCGGATCTTCTGTGTCGTTGCCATAAATCAAATTACCTCCATATCGTTTTTTAGTTGTAGGGCGGTCGCCCGAAAGCGTAAAAGTGGGATTGCCAGTAGCTTGTGTTGATATCTGCATACTGGATGGGGTCGCCGCAATGCAGCATTTTTCCACCGCCCACATAGATACCCACATGGGAAACGCCCGGCGTATCGTAAGTGCCGACGAAAAAGATCAGGTCGCCGGGTCTTGCGTTGGCAGAGGATACCGGGGTGGAAATATTGTAGAGCCCCTGGGCTCCCAGCCTGCCCGTATTGCAGACGCCGCTTTGCGTCAGCACCCAGGACACGAAGCCGGAGCAATCAAAAGAAGTGTTCGGATTGCTGCCGCCCCAGACATAAGGATATCCGATGTACTTCTCCGCCTCGGTAATGAGCGCCGCAAAGGTTTCATCTTCCAGTGCGGAAGGCGGGATATCATAGGTGGTTGGCGGTTTGGTGTACTTGTCTACATAGCCGGAGCCGGGGAACAAATCTTCCCGGTTTCCCAGCGTTGCCATATAGACCGCATACAGGGAAAGCGTTTCTTCGTCCATGATGTAGACCGGCACATGGGAAAGGTCGAAGTTTTCCAGCTTCACATTGCAAATATAGTAGTCGTATGGTACTTCCACGTCATAGTCGTTTCCTTCGCTGTCTGTCCGTGTCTCCGTCCGATAGCGCACCTCCACTTCCACGGTCTGCGTCAGGATGTACTGCTTTTCAAAGAGCATTTGCAGCTCCGCCTGAACCTCGTCGATGGTGAACACCCCTTCATGGAACGCCGTGAGAATGGAGATCAGCACATAAGGGTCATGCTCGATCTCGTCCAGATCAAAACGGTATTCGTCATATCCGGGGTGCAGAGCCTCATAGTGGTCCAGCTCATATTGAAGCTCCTGCTCCAGTTCGCAGTAGGCCGCCTCCGCAGCCAGCATATCCGCATCCTCGGAGAGATAAGAGGAAGTAAATACACCGCCCACGCCGGAGCCTGCCATCATGGAACAGGAAGATACCCCGCCAAACAGCAGGGCAACACAGGCGCCAATGCCGATCACCAACAGCACCGCCCGGCTATGGTGCTTGATGTAGAGGAAAGTTTCCTTGAAGGCGTCCTTTGCTTTCTGCGCCGCACTTTTCGCCGTGGCTGCGGTATTCTTTGCGGTTTTCTCCGCCTGCCGCAGCTCCTTTGCATAGTTCCGCTTGATCCGCTGTTTCTGCAGAAAGCGGGATACCGGGTTAGAAGCTGCCAATGCAGGATCATCATGCAGTGCCTTTTGGTAAAGGTAGTCGGCGTTTGCCTTAAAAGAAGCCTGCTCTGCCTTCGCCGCGTCACGCCAGGGCTTTGTGCGGTGATGGTGGACGGCGGCACGGACTTTGCCCTTTCCATAGGCAAACCCGCGTTCCGTCAACACCTCGCCTTTGTGTCCGGCCTCTACACCCACATTTTCCTGCTCTACCTCATGCACCTTCGCGTGGGCAGCGTGGACAATCTCATGGACCGGCCGAGAAAGCGGATTGTGCCGCAGACGTCCGTTGGGGCGTTTCTCCACTTCTTCAAAGTGAAGCTGCGTTTTGCCTTTTCCGGCTGTCTCGTCAAAAACACGCTCGGTACGGAGAACTTTCTTTGTGGGGATAGCGGCCTTTGCCGCGTCCAGCCTGTCCGCCGCACGGTCGGAACGGTCAATGTATTTCCCAAGTGCGGGATCGGCACGTTCTTCCTCGGTGAATTGCAGACGGGAGGACGGGCGCTGCCTTGCGGCAGAACCATCCCGCACCGCCTGGGTATCAGCCTTTTCCGCCTTTCGTGCGCTTTTCTTCTCATGGTGTTCCGCCGCACGCAGGGCAAGATCAGCCGCAGCGCCAGCGGATTCTTCCGAAGAAACAGACAGCTCCGTTTCCGGCTCCCGGCTGCTGATATGTTCCACCTCTCCCGTGGCAAGGTTTTCCGATACCGCACCGTCACGGGTCATTTTCTGCGTGATCTTATCGGTCGCTTTCAGTTCCCTCATAGGCAGTCACCTTCCTTTCCATAAGGGCAAAAGTCGCCGCAGGTGCCATTCTCGATCATGGCGATATAGCGGAAAATGGGATAGGCCTGGGGCGGGCAGACCGCATTTCCCAATGTTTTCAGCCGCAGCGCCCGGTCATCCATGCGCTCGGTCATGCGGGGGATTCCTTCGGGCTCGGCGGCCCAGAGGATACGTCCGTCCATCCTTTCGGGAAGCCCATGAGCCATTCCACCCAATCCGGATTCAGCGCCGCCGTTTCGGACACCGGCCGCTCCTGGGAGATGATCTGCGCCGACAGGTTCCCGTCCTTCTTCGCCGGATCGAAGGCCGACGGCTTCAAGGTCGAGCGGAAACCGTCCGACGCCACCGGGGTCAGATAGAATACCGCCGCCGACAGGCTGAGGCTCCAGATCGCCCCGTTTCGGTTCCTCTTGCGGAATATCCCATTGTCCGACAGGAACACATCCAGGCTTGCCGCGTCCCTGGCGGTGTTGTTGTCGGAGGCAAGGGGTGTGGGAAACATCAGCCGCGACGATAAAAGTTCGCTGGCGCTCATGCCATGCGCCGACACCGCAAGCCGGAAATACGAATGGGAGAACAGCGTATCCCGCTTTTGCCAGGTCAAAGATCGTTTTGTCGAGCCCCATATTGATGAAGCCAGCAACATTTTCCCCAAGCACCCAACGGGGCCGCAGCTCGGTAATAACGCGGCACATTTCCGGCCACAGGTAGCGTTCATCCGCAAAGCCCTTCCGTTTTCCGGCGGTGGAGAAGGGCTGACAGGGAAAGCCGCCTGAGATAACGGTAACTGTTTCAAGTCCTGTTTTTTCAAAAAACGCCTCCTTCGTGAAAGTAGTGATATCCCGGAACCTGGGAACATCCGGCCATCGTGCGGAGAGGACGGAGTGCGGAAAATCCGCCCACTCACACTGGCAGACGGTTTCAAACCCGGCAGCCTCCGCCGCCAGGTCCAGACCGCCAATGCCGGAAAACAGGCTCACATGGGTCAGTT
>OHTG01001086.1_pt1 | contig 12623 bp, 5 predicted proteins | sample 1578761 | NCBI WGS metagenome assembly OHTG01 (sample SAMEA3879536, study PRJEB24766) | human gut metagenome | biome: human-associated habitat; feature: feces | place: USA | collected 1985/1987
ATATTTCGTCTGTACCGTTTTTCTTTTCATAAACCTATAAAATCACGACTTGTGAGAGGGCGCTGATATCTGCCCTTCGCAACCTGTAAAAACACTACAGAATCTGCGCTTTCTTTCACGCAAAATAAACCTGCTTTCTCTCATCCTATTTTATTTTGTAGACTCCTTAAGGACAACTTCGTATGGAAGCAATGTTCTTGTCTCCACTTCCGCACCCTCGATCACATCCAATACCGTTTTACATGCAACCATGCCAAGCTCTTTCGCATCAAAAGAAAGTGATGTAATGGACGGCACATTATTTTCCAGTACGGAGCTGTTATAAAAAGATGCCACACGGATATCTTTTGGAACCTTGACATTCTTTTCACGCAGCTTTTTCAATACCCTGCTGCACACCGCATCGTCCATACACAAAATACATTCTGCCTTTCGCTCGAGTACCTCTTCCACGATCTTATCGATCACCACATGATTATCAAGATTCAAAAAAAGCATTGTCGGATCAATGACCTCACCCATTTTTTCATAAGCTTCCCGGAATCCCCGCAGACGGCTCTGTGTGACCACATGGTTCTCATCTCCACCGATCAGTGCAATACGCTTCATTCCCTTCATTAAAATAATGGATGTAAGTTCTTTACACGCACTTTTGTGATTGTGGTCGATCTGGATCACACCTGTATAATTGGAGGAACCGATCGTCACAAATGGTACTTTTTTTTCCTGAAGATACTCAATCTGCCGGTCCTCCACAAACGTCCTCATCAGGATCACACCATCTACTTTACGGTTTGAGATAATACGCTCCAGCGAGGAGATATCGTTATTTTTACAGATGGAAAGCAGAATATCATACTCCATAATTCCGGCGATCTCCTGAATCCCGAATAAGCATTCCTGAAAGAACGTGAGATCCACAACATCATATTCTCCCGGCATGACCACACAAAGATTATATGTTTTTGACTGCGCCAGCCCTTTGGCGATAACGTTTGGCTTATAATCATGCTCCTCAATATATTTTAATACACGGTCTCTCGTCTCCTGCCCGATCCGTCCCTTCCCTGAAATGGCTCTTGAGACGGTGGTTTTTGAAACACCAAGTGCTTCTGCCACATCTGCGATCGTTATATTTTTCTTCTCTTCATTCCCCATAAAACCCCTTCTTTCCTCAAAGCAGTTACTTCCCCTGAATTGTGCTGTGACTTCCTGTATCGCTTGCGATCCTGCCACAATGTTACTTTGTCCTGCCCTGATGTTGCTGCGCATCCTTTGCGCAACAATATTATTATCATCCTATTCCCGAAAAAAAGCAATGACATTTTTACATATTTTCCAAACAATCTTTTGTTTCTGCTCACTTATGCCCTGTTCCGGTAACAATTCTGTTTTTTCGTATCAACATCGGATTTACATTTGTTTTTCCTGATGCTATAATATATTTGCGCAATCGGTTGCGTTATCAGATGATAATATAGAAGATCACACTGATTGTCAACATGAAAATATTTTTTTGGGGGACAATATGAAAACAGACCATTTACTTTTCGGGGCAGCTTATTACTCGGAATACCTTCCATATGACCGCGTGGAAAAAGACATGGAAATGATGGAAAAAGCAGGCATGAACACGATCCGTATCGCAGAATCGACCTGGAGCACCATCGAGCCAAAAGACGGTATCTTTGATTTCACACATCTCGATAAAATGCTTGAGGCGGCTGCACGCCACCATATTTCTGTCATTGTCGGGACACCGACCTACGCCATCCCGGCATGGCTGGCAAAAAAATACCCGGATATTCTGGCTTTGACCAATAACGGTCAGAACATTTATGGTGCAAGACAGAATATGGATATCACACACGCAGGCTATCTGTTCCACTGCGAGCGGGTTATCCGCGCAATGATGGAACATATCAAAGATGTTCCGCATATCATCGGGTTTCAGCTGGACAATGAGACCAAAAGCTACGGCACTGCCGGTCCGCGTGTCCAGGCAATGTTTGTCGATTATTTAAAGGAAAAATACCCGGATATCAATGAATTCAATCGCGAGTTCGGGCTGGACTACTGGAGCAACCGCGTCAACACATGGGAAGATTTCCCGGATATCCGTGGCACGATCAATGAAAGCCTTGCCGCTGAATTTGCCAAATTCCAGCGTCTGCTTGTGACCAGATTTTTAGCATGGCAGGCTGCGATCGTTTCCGGATACAAGCGCCCGGATCAGTTCATCACACAGAACTTCGACTACGACTGGACAGACCATTCCATCGGCTATCAGCCGGAGGTCAACCAGTACGAAGCTGCCAGATGCATGACCGTTGCCGGATGTGACATTTATCATCCTTCCCAGTCACTTCTTACCGGAGAGGAGATCACCTTCTGCGGCAACATCTCGCGCAGCTTAAAGAAAGACAATTACCTTGTTTTAGAGACACAGGCTCAGGGAAATATTGCATGGCTTCCATATCCGGGGCAGCTCAGGCTTCAGGCCTACAGCCACATTGCAAACGGCTCCAACAGTGTCATGTACTGGCACTGGCACTCGATCCACAATGCGATTGAGAGCTATTGGAAGGGCATCCTGTCACACGATTTTTCCGAAAATGAGACTTACCGGGAAGCTGCATCAATCGGCGCAGACTGGAAGCGGATCGGCACCCACCTTAAAAACCTGCAAAAGAAAAACCGTGCTGCCATCCTGCTTGACAATAACTCCCTGACCGGACTGCGTCTTTTCCCATTGAAAGCCCTCGGCAATTACAGCTATAACACTGTTGCCCGCTGGCTTGGTGATGCTCTGTACCATTTAAATATCGAGTACGACATGATCTCCTCTGCGGAACGTGATTTTTCTTCCTACGGGTGCCTGATCGTGCCTGCACTTTACAGTGCTTCCGAAGATCTGCTCACCGCAATTTCTGATTATGTAAAAAACGGCGGACATCTGATCACGACGTTCCGTTCCGGTTTTTCAGATGAACAGTTAAAAATTTATGCGGATACACAGCCTCACATTTTACAGGAATGTCTTGGTATCCACTATGACCAATATACCTACCCGGTGGATGTTTCGGTAACACTGCCTGATTTTATGGCTCATCCATCCTGCTCCGGTCATGAAAATGCGGCTTCCGATGCCGGCTCGTCATGTTCCGATGAATCCTGCACAAACAGCAGCAAATGTCTGCACTGGATGGATCTTGTGACCTGTGATACCGCCACACCGCTCTTTTTCTACGATCACCCGGTCTGGAAAAAATATGCAGCTGCCACAGTCAACCAGTTTGGAAAAGGTTCGGCACTGTATCTCTCCAGCATGTTTGACGGTGCTCTTCTGGAAAAAGTTCTGGTTCATTACTTTGCCTCGCTTCCGGAAACACTTTTAGCACATCCGGAATGCCACTTTCCTTTGATCATCCGGGAAGGTGTCAATGATTTTGGAAAACGGGTACGATTTTACTTCAATTATTCCGGTGAAAAACAGACCGCCATCTGCAAAGGGATCTCTGGCACGGAATTATTGTCCGGCAGAAAAATAATGGAACAGGAAACGCTTCCGCTGGAACCATGGGGCGTGGTGATCGTGGAAGAAAATTAATTTTTCCTTCACATACACAAAATATGCCGCACGAGAAGGTATTTTTTCGTGCGGCATATTTTTTTAGTGCCATCTTATGAATTTCATTTAGAAGTGTTTATTTTTTCTGTATGCGGTTCCCATCAGCGCACAGCCAAACAGTAATAATATCACTGCTGCTGCGATCGGTGTGTTATCCGAAGTCTTCGGACTTGCGATCACACTGCCTGTTGTCTGGCTCATATCTGTGTCATTTAAGACGATGACATAATCGGATGCATGTGAGAACTTAAAGTCTACAGTACCATCTTCTTTTACCTGTGCTGCCTGATAATACTCAAACTTACCGGTTGTCTCATTATAGTAATAAAGATTTGCTATTTTTCCACTGTGGTCCGTGCCAACGGAAAGTCTCAATATTCCCTCAAAGCCAAATACTCCGTCATAATTTAAGGAAAGCTGGATGGTTTCATTTCCGTCTGCCAGCGCTGTCACTTTCTGTTTTGGAATATCACTTGTTCCCACAACCAGACCAAGATCGATCGGTGCTGTCACATTACCGGTGATATCTTTTCCATTGATGATCCAGCTGGCCTGATCACTTACCTTGAAGGTTATGTTCATATCTTTTCCTTTGATACTCTCGAACACATTTGCTGGAATCTTTGTTGTCTTTAACAGGTTTACACGGATTTTACTTCCGGTTTTTGCCTTATTCACTGCCTCGATCACATTTGCAAAACTCTCCTCCTGCACGGTTACTTCTGCTACAGCCTGTTCTTCCTGTTTTGGAGTTGTCTGGACTGCAGAATTGACCTGACTGGAATTGTTTCCTGATGTCTGCTGATTTCCGTTATGATCCTCTGTTGTTTTTCCATCTGGCTTTTTATCATCTGTTGTATTATCCGGAGCCGGTTCTGTTTTTGTCTCCGCAGTCAAAACAATTGTTCCACCATCTTTTGCTGCCGGAATGGTAACAGAAACGTTCTGGTCCGCAGAAGCAGTGTAAGTTTTTCCATCATAAAGGTTTTTAAGAACTGTTCCGGCACTCTCTGCTACCGGGATCACTACTTCTTTCTCTGCCTCTTTCACATTCATTCCTACATATAAAGTGCTATTTCCATAACTTCTGCTGATCACTTCATAGCCATCTGCGTCGGAAACTGCAACTGTGCTTCTGTTTCCTCTTGCAAATACATCGGTATATGCATTGCGGATTGCAAGCATTGTCTTGTAATGGTTGTAAATACTGTTGCTGTCTGCTTTCTGTTTTTCCAGCTCCGTCCAGTCAAAGTCGCGGCGGTTTGTCTGGTATGGCCAGTTGTTGGCTCCACCCTGTCCAATCTCCTCTCCATAATAGAGTACCGGCTGGCCTTTTGCGGTAATCTGGAGTGTTGCTGCCACTTTCATCAGGTTATAAGCTTCTTCTTCGCTGATTTTGCTCTCGTTTACAAGTTTATACTGCAGAGTGTCCTCGTCATGGCTGCTCAAAAAGCTTCCCATGACAGAGGTGTTGTTGATCGCATTGTTTCTCTTCTGCAGTGAATTTTCCACGCTGGAAATATTTCCTGTCACAAAGTTCTGTGCAAAATCGTTGAAATCAAAATCAAGAAGTGCATCCATCGTTCCGGTTCCTAATTCTCCTGCATTGTTGGCATATCCTGCACCGGAATACTCTCCTATCATTTTAAAATCAGGATTTACTTCGGTCAGGGAATTTTTAAATGCTGCCCATGTCGTTGTCTCTACATGTTTTACAGTATCCACACGATAATAGTCAATGCTGTATTTTGACATCCACTCGGTCTGCCATGTAACAAGCTGGTCTGTCACTGCTTTGTTTTCCGTCACAAAATCAGGCAGATCTGACAATGAATCATATTTATCATCACCACTGATCGTGTTGCTGGAGTCACGGATCATGGAAATACTGTTTCCATCTGCATCTGTTAAAATACGGTTGAAGTAATCTTCTGTACCGTATCCTGCATGGTTTAATACTACGTCCACCATGATTTTCATTCCCTTGCTGTGAGCGGCATCCAGTAATGCTTTGAACTGCTGCTCTTTTCCAAGATGTTTGTTTAACTTTGTGAAATCACTTGCCCAGTAACCATGATAGCCATAGGTAGCGGTATCTGTCTCATTATCATGCTGATCCTCTGTGATATTTTCTACGATCGGAGTGATCCAGATTGTGTTCACACCCAGATCTTTTAAATAATCCAGTTTCTGGTTTAATCCGGCAAAATCTCCACCGTGATAGCTGGAACCGCCTTTTTCTCCAATATTGTAATCGCCCACGCCATATGCGTTATTATTTTCTGCATCTCCGTCAAAGAAACGGTCTGTCACTGCAAAGTAAATCACTGCCTCATCCCAGTCGAAATCTCCGGCACTTTTTTTGCGCTCTGTGACGGTAACGTTTGTCGCTGTTGTGTATACATTTCCATAAATATCTTTCACTGTGACCGGAATATTTTTCACGCCTGCTGCAACTGTATTCAGGCAGGAAATTGTTCCTTCCATAAGTTCCGGCTCGATCGCAAACTCTTTTCCCAGTCCCAGCTCACTCAGATCGGCTGTGATCGCAGCAATTTCAGACGTTTCAAGACCTTCTCCGTCTTTTGCAGTCAATTCTACGGATAACACATTGTTGTCATTGTAATCCATTGCATACTGTGATAAAGAAGCCGTTACGCTCACATTTGCTTTTTTGAAGTGGCATACGCTGCATTCTTTTCCATTGCTGTCGTTTGCAGTTACATCATTAAATGCATCTAATTCCTCTTTTCCATTTACCACATAGTAATAATAGTAATCACCCGTGGAAACATCTGTAAGATTGTATACAAAACGATCGTTTTCTGCGTCATAAGCCATTGCATAAGTCTGTCCGTTGATCACAATACTTACATTTCCTTCTAAAGAAGCAAGGTTATTCTCTGCTGCCAGTTCATCATTTCTGTAGTAAAAATGGATTGCATTATTTGCTCCATCCCGCTCAAAGCCTGTGTTGTATGGCAATACTCTTGTGATTCCTTCTCCCTGTGTGAACACTGCTTTCACCACTGACTGGTCTGCCGGGATCGTCACATAATGGTCTCCGCCGTCTTTGTTTGCCCACTCATTGTCAGCAGTACTTTGTCTCATACAGAAAGATAACATCAGATCTGCCTGCGAATCTTTTACCGGAATTTTTGCAACCATTTTTCCATTGATGTCTGCAAATGCTACAGATACATCAGAGCCAAATCCACTGTTCCAGGTGTAAATGTTCCAGCCTGTGTAGTCCTTCGCCGGTCTGTCGTACTCGATCATGACGTAGCGGGATCTCGGTGCTACCAGCTCTGGAATCTCTGTGTATGCCTGTTTACTATTGGATACAATATAAAGTGTTACATTTTCTGTTCCTGCGCTGTTGCTATAAGAAATCGTGTCCTTCTCCCATTTCCACTCGTCTTTTGATCTTGGGATGATCTGAAGGTCTGTATATGGAAGTTTTATTTCTGCGCGCAGCCACTCATTCCCATCAGAAAGTGTCTCGGTTGCGGTAAAAGGTGTTCCCTCTGTCGCTCCAGCACCATTTTTCTCCCAGATCCATAAGTCAGATGCATTTTCTGACATATGTGTCTTATCAAAATCATAATAATAAATGGTATATGTATATAATTTTTCTGTCACATTGACCACAAAGTCAGAGGTCTGTCCGTTCTCTGCTTTTGCCGTCAGTTCTACGATCTGTCCTGTATAAGATTTTCCGATTATAATGCTATTTCCATTTAATGTAATATCTTTATTTGCAGTTTTTAAACTGTAAGTAACCGGAGCTTCACTGCTTGTTCCGTCTTCAGACCACAATGTCAGTTTTTCTGGAAGTGCTGTCTCAATTCCCTTCATGGCATCTGCTTTTCCGTCAGCCAAGCCCGGGACGATCAAAACACTGTTTGTTCCACTTACCCTGTTATTTGCCGGATCTGAAAACGATACATCCCAGGTTTTATTTAATGCAAATTTGTATTCATATTTTCCGGGTGCAATGGTAAATGTTCCAGACCACATACCTGCTGTCTCATCTTTTTTAAGTTCCCAATCAGATGAATCCTGTTTCCAACCATTCATTCCTCCCGGAACCGTAACAGATGCTGCATCCCCTGTTTTTTCAACCGGGACACGGAAAGTTACCTCGCGTCCATTTACCTCCGGGCTTACATATCCTGCTTCTTTGTATTCGATCAGAGTTTCGGATTTGTCAGCATCTTTGTACCATTTCATGCCACCCTTTCCATCTCTTAAATAATAGATGGAGGTGTCTGTGGTGATGGCATTGATGGCTTTCACTTCTTCGCTCTGACCATCAAACTGTGTCTCTGCTCCTGTGTCAGCATCTACCAACTGAAAACCTGATATTGTTGTTCCGGTTAATGTAACAGTATAAATATTTTCAGCTTCTGAAACAGCCAGCTTTGGTTTGTCCTGATTTTCCCACGCAGCAATAGACGCATCCCCAGCTCCTTGATTGTCCAATACAAAATCGCCGCCCCATAGATTGATAACAGGCGTTTTCCAATTTTCTGGTTTTTCAAAATAAATTATAACTTTATGTGCAGCTGCTTTTTCTTTCTCTGGTAACACCTGATTTTTATCTTTGTCTAAGTACCATGACATTCCATTATCATTCTTTAAAAGATAAAATGATGTATCTGATGTTGCCGAATTAATTGCATCAATAATGGCACAGTTTTCAAATTTCTTTTCTGCCGGGTTTCCTACACCAGTTCCACCGTTTACAATCTGAAAGCCACTGATGCTGTTCGTCCGGATATCAATATAATAATAACCTGTTGATTCATCTTTCAACATAGCAGGTCTTGATTGACTCGTCCAGACTTCCACCTTTTCTGCATCCCCATTGTCTACTTCAACATCGGATTCATTCCAATAGTTAAATGCCGGGATATTCCAATCATCCGGTTTTTCAAAATACAACCTCACAGTTGGATTCTCCGCTGCCTGAACCGTACTGTTTCCGCCGCCAAGCGCCGGAACCATTGTTACTACCATTGCAAGCACTAGCAGAAAACATAGTACTCTGCTTGCAATGCTTTGCCTCTTTTGAAAGCTTTTCATTAACTTTCTCATTCTTCCTTCTCCTTTTTCTCCCCTACTTGCATGTGATTCTATAACAATCCCCCTCTTCACATGTTTTCGTTTTTTTTCGCATTTCTATTGTATTCTAAAATATTGTATTATTCTATACGTAATAAATCCCGAAATCTCGTCCAAATTTTTGTGGATTTTAACCAATTAGAGTGCAAAATTGCACATTTTTCAATTTTCAGGCAAAAAAATAGAACCATCATTCAAAGTTTTCTCTGAATTCTGGTTCTATTTTTTCGAAAATTCTACTTTCTACTGTGCCACAGTTCCATCCGTCGCCTGCGCTGCCGGATCTGCAGTGATATCTGTGCCTCCCGCCGGCGCCGTCTGGTCTGCCGCAGGCTGCTGTGCAGCCGCTGCAGCGCCACTCTTTAAGGCTGCCAGTGCTGCCTCATCATCCACAAGTGTCTGATAATTGGTAACATAACTCTTTGCTGTATCAGATAACGCATCGTATGCTGTTCTTGCTGCCACGATAACAGGTTCGCTTTCTAATGTAACAGTTCCGATACTGTTGATCGTATTGACAACCGCAGCTGCCTCTTTCTGTTTCACACTGTCACTTTCCGTTCCCGGAAGATTATAAACCAATACGCAGTAACCCTTGTCGATCGTCTCATATATCTTCTTTGCTGCCGCATATGGAAGATTGATACATCCATGGGAACCTCTTGTCTTATAAATGTCTCCACCAAATGCTTTTCTGGATGTCAGATCATGCATTCCGATATCTCCGTTAAATGGCATCCAGTATGTAACCGGCGTCTCATAATCAGGTCCGCGCAGTACGGCATTCATGGTTTTATAGGTAACCATAAATGCTCCACCCGGTGTTGTATGCCCTTTTGCCACGTTTCCGGATACAAAGTCAGACTCGGTCACCAGCACCCCATCTTTATATACAAACAAATGCTGTGAAGTGAGATTGATCTCCACATAGGAATTACCGTAATCATTTTCACCATGGCTGTTCGCAGTCTGGGAATAAACCGGTTCACGTTCCACTTTTTTTCCAGCTTTCAGATCATCTAAAATCTGTGCCACTTCCTCGGAATTGTTGATTTTCCATCCATAAGGTCCATTGGAAATCGTCACAGTGGAACCATAAGATGTTTTCAACTCTTTCGGTTTATAACAGGTATTATATTTACTTGCAAGCTCCTTTACAAAGGAAAGAACACCTTCCTCGTCCACCACAAGATTTAAATCATCGTCCACGGAAAGCCACTCGGAAATACGCTCCCCATCCAGCACTTCTTTTGCAACGTCAAAATCATAAGTGATCGTAGTCCCCACATAGCTGTTCATCTCATCAATGACTGCCAACAGTTTTTCATTATCGTCTTCAACCTTCGGCTTCACATAACAGTCTGCCTCATCCAGATCAAGTTCATCTGCGAGAACTAAAATGGAATCCTCCACCGCTTTTTTGAATGCACTTTTATCAATGGTCGTACCATAATCTGCCGGAACTAAAGAATATCCATCTGCTGTGTACGCTGAAACCGTTGCATCCACGGGTTCACGCTGTGCACCAGCCTGCATACAGTTTAACGCCTGAAGCTCGCTGTCCAATGCATTCTCATCAAATGTCACAACCTTAGCCAGTTCCAGATTCTCATGTTTAAACAGTGTAACCACCCATGCGAAACCATTCTGTCCATTCAATAATTCTTCCACTTCGCCATTAAACACCGGTGCAATGTGAATGGAATCTCCTGCAATGCTTTCCTGTCCCTCCTCACGTTCCACGAGATTCAGCACATAGCTGTCAATCTCCTCTGTGATGAGCTGCTCCATCTTTTCTACCGACTTACCACCGGCTTTTATTCCATCGATGGTCGTACCAAAGCAGAAATGGCTCTGGAAAAAGATTCCAAATCCGACATAAATAACTGCCAGACACGCCACCACAACACCTGCGATGACAAAAATCCTCTTTTTGTCTGCGGATTTTCCTGCTGCATTGTTCTGCGTCAGATTCTTTTTTTCTTTTTTCATAATTTTTCCTCTCACTCTTTTGTAGCTTATTCAAAAAGACGTATCAATATGCGCCTATTTTCAGCAAAACCATACTCTATTATAGGTAGAAAAAGGGCTTTGTCAACAATTTGCGGCAATCGTAATATTTGCGTAATGAATTTGTTTCAATTCGTAACAATGATGGTAAAATTTTTCTTCTGAAATTGTTTGTAAGGTTGCACAAAAACCAGACATTTACCTTAAGAAATCTTTAAATATTCAATAATCTTTCTTAAAAAAAGAGAAAGGGAATTGTTTCCTAAAAATCACTATGCTATAATCGCACAATGTAAGGAAAAAGAATTTATTTTTATATAAAAATCTGTTAGGAAGGTGATATTTTGAAGACAGATATGAAAAGCAGACTCAATGCTTTTATCGAGAAAAACAGACATGGTTTTTTGCTTCTTTATTTTTGTATCTATTTTCCATGGTTTCATCATCTGGAACGAACTGTGACCACACATTTTCATGTGATCCATACCGCATTGGATGACATGATCCCATTCTGTGAATACTTTATTGTTCCTTATCTTTTATGGTTTGGATATGTCGCATGGGCAGTCGGATATTTTTATCTCAAAAATAAAGATGAATATTTTAAACTCTGTGCAATGCTTTTTACCGGAATGACCGTTTTCCTTGTGATCTCAACGATCTATCCGAATGGTCACTATCTGAGACCAGCTTATTTTGAACATAATAATATTTTTATCCAGATGGTAAAATGGCTGTATGCAACGGATACACCGACAAACCTGTTTCCAAGCGTACATGTCTTTAACTCCATCGCCGTGAATATTGCCGTATGGCACAGTGACAATTTCAAAAAGAACAAAGCTGTACGCTATGGTTCCGCTGTTTTGATGGTACTCATTATCTTATCCACAATGTTTTTGAAACAGCACTCCGTTTTCGACGTTGTCACCGGTATGGTACTTGCCGTATTTATGTACTCCGTTGTATACACAACCAACTGGGCTGCTGTCACCGTTGCAAAACCGGTGCGCAAGCCAAGACAGATCTAACTATGTTTTTACCACAATTTCAGTAGCTGGATTCCTGTTTTCATAACTTTATACTTCACATCCTCAAGTTCTGCTGCGGCATTTTTCAGCTCCTTGCGGATTTCAATATGCTGCGGGCAATGCTTCTCACACTTTCCACAGGAAATACACTGGGATGCACTGCTCGTATCTTTTCGAAATGCAGTACACTGCAGGTAATCTCTTCTTCCCGATTTTTTTCCTTCGGAATACATCGCATTATAGCAGCGGAAAGTTCCCGGAATATCCACTCCACGCGGACATGGCATACAATATCCACAGCCTCTGCAGAAATCACCTGACAGCTGCTTTTTCTCTTTTTCGATAAATGCTTCAATTTCTTTTGTATAAACAGGCGGATTCTCTACATAAGAAAGAAACTCGTCCATTTCTGTTTCTCTCTGAACACCCCAAATCGGCAAAACATTAGGATATTGTGCCAGATACGCATATGCTGCTCTCGAATCAGTAATTAATCCTCCAGACAATGCCTTCATTGCAATAAATCCCATACCTGCCTTTGAACAGGCCTCCTCAACTTCAATATCTTTCTTTGTTGCCAAATAACAAAATGGAAACTGCAGAGTCTCATACAATCCACTCTCAATTGCCTCCATCGCAACAGTCAGTCGATGATTGGTAATTCCGATATGACGAATTTTCCCCTGCGCCTTTGCCTCTAGCATAGCCTCATACAAACCACTTCCATCGCCCGGCTTTGGACAAAAAGCTGGATTATGAAACTGATAAATATCAATATAATCTGTTTTAAGCGTTGCAAGAGATATCTCAAGATCCCTCCAAAA
>OHTG01001087.1_pt1 | contig 12608 bp, 9 predicted proteins | sample 1578761 | NCBI WGS metagenome assembly OHTG01 (sample SAMEA3879536, study PRJEB24766) | human gut metagenome | biome: human-associated habitat; feature: feces | place: USA | collected 1985/1987
GGTGTCGATCACGAGGTCGCCTACAGGCACATGTGTGCCGAACGAGGTCATGCGTCCGGTGAGATACTTTTCGCCGAGGGAGTTCCCCAGGGCATTGTCCCCCTTGAAAAATGCGTCGCGCATCTCGGCGAGAGCCTCGCGTCCGCACAGGTCGTTGCTGGTGCTGTCAGGCTGCCCCGACCACATGCTGATTTCGTTGAGCGCCACGGTGTCGTGACCGGCGCCGCCGTAGACCATGCCTGAAAGGCGTCCGTTGCCTATGGGGATGGCCTGCATCCACTTGTCGGCGCCCTGTTTGTACCATAATTTCTGTCCGGAACCTGTCGGAACGGACAATATCGCAAGAATAATCGAAAATAAAAGGTTTTTATTTCTCATGGTCGGGTATTAGTTTTTGCATGTTAATCCGTCGGCAAAATTAGTTTTACGTCCGCTTCCTCAATGGCCAATCATGGTTCAAAATATAGAATAGATGCATCAAAGTCCGGTTTTGGCTTGTTTGTGGCGCGTTTAGTCAAAAAAAAACATTAGCTTTGCGGTTACAGAAATGCGTACATTTAGTACGGAATACAGGGCAGCAAAAATAACTGTTAACCATGAAAATTTCAATTGAGCAGGGGCTTAAGTCCGTTGCGGGCGATGTTACATTATTCACTATAACCAACAGGCATGGTGCGTCGGTGGTGCTTTCCACCCTCGGGGCCGGTATAATTGCCGTGAATGTCCCCGACCGTGATGGTAATCTGGACAATGTGGTGCTGGGGTATGGCTCTCCGGCCGATTATTTCCGTGACGGCCCGTGTGCCGGAAAAACCATCGGGCGCGTGGCCAACCGCATCGGCAATGCCGCATTTGTGCTTGGAGGGAAGGAGTACCGGCTGCCGGCCAATGACGGAAAGAATTCGCTTCACGGCGGCCCGGACGGGTTCATGAACCGCATCTGGAACGCGGAGGCGTTGCCCGACGGTGTCAGGTTCTGTTATCACAGCCCGGACGGGGAGTGCGGATTCCCGGGGGCGTTGGATGTGTCCGTGACATATACATGGAACGATGCCTGTGAGCTTTCCATCGATTTTCATGCTCAGGCCGACGGCGTTACTGTTGTGAATCTGACCAACCATGCATATTTCAATCTGGACGGAGAGGATTCGGCAAATGTGGGGAGCCACAGATTGTGGCTGAGATCACGGCATTTTCTCGAGACGGACGAAGGGTTTATTCCCACCGGACGTGTTTGCCGTGCGGAAAGTCCCATGGACTTCAGCCGTGGTGAGTATCTTGCCCCATGCCTTGCCTCCGACATGCCTACGTTGCGGCTTAACAGAGGGTTGAATCACTATTTCATATTGGATGAAGCTGACGGTGGAGCCTCGGACGCGCCATCGGACAAACCGGCTGTCTCACTGGCGGCTACCCTTTGTTGCGGGTCAAGCGGCCGGCAGCTGGATGTGTTCACGTCCTGCCCGGGCATAATGGTTTACACCGGCGGCTGGCTCTCCAACAGCCCCGCCGACCGCCATGGCCGTCCGCATGCCGACCATCAGGCTGTGGCACTGGAGTGTCAGGGATATCCCGATGCCCCTAATCATCCGGAATTTCCATCGGTCGTGCTGATGCCCGGCGAGCACTACAGGCACATTTCTATATATAAATTTCACAGTCCCGACGTTGCACATAATAACGAAAATTGCTAATTTTGCGAGGATTATGCATTTTTGCGGCCGCAGCGCGCGGCCTGACAGCATAGAGATATAACCAACCTTATGAATATCAAAGCATTTTTATTCGTTGCATGTATGTTTGCCGGCGCTTTTTGCATGGAAGCAAAAATGACCGACCAGCAGGTAGTTGATTATATAAAAGCCCAGACGGCACTTGGAAAATCGGAGCAGCAGATAGGCCGCGAGCTTGTGGCGCGCGGAGTGACTCCCGATCAGGTGAACCGCATCAAGGAGCAGCATGAAGCCGCGGATCAGCCGACCACGAAGGAGAAAGTGAATCAGAATCTCGCCACGCGCAACCGCGCTCACGGCGAAACGGAGGTCGACGTGGTGTTCGAGGACGTTGAAGAGAATGTGGCCCGCGGCACCGGGGCGGGGCAGCAGCCCAACGAGGTGTTCGGCCACAAGGTGTTCAACTCCCGCAATCTCACATTCGAGCCTAACGAGAACGCCGCCACACCGCAGAACTATCGCCTCGGACCCGGCGACGAGCTGGTGATTGACATATGGGGCGACAGTGAGGACCATATGCGCCACACCATATCGCCTGAAGGAAACATCATGATTCCGCAGCTTGGCCCGCTTTATCTCAATGGTATGACCATCAGCGAGGCCAGCAATCACATCCGTTCGGCCTTCTCGTCGAAATATGCCGGCGTTGACAACGCATCGACCGATATCTCGGTCACCCTTGGCCAGTTGCGCACCATTCAGGTTGACATCATGGGCGAAGTCTCCGTGCCGGGCACCTACAGGCTGTCGCCGTTCTCCAATGTGTTCCATGCGCTTTATAAGGCCGGAGGTATCAACGATATAGGTACGATGCGAAACATCGAGGTGTACCGTGGCGGCAAACGTATAGCCTCTATCGATGTGTATGACTTCCTGTTCAACGGGCGTCAGAAAGGAAATGTGCGTCTGCAGGAGGGCGACATGATCATGGTTCCCCCGTATTCCCAGCTTGTCAACGTTGTCGGCAACGTGAAGCGTCCGATGCTTTATGAGCTGAAATCGGATGAATCGCTCGCCGAAGCGATTGAATATGCCGGCGGTTTCTCAAGTGACGCCTATTCCGATATGGTGCGCGTGGCGCGTCTGAATGGAAAGGACAAGGAGCTTTTCAATATTTCCGCCAAGGAGTTCGACACCTACCGCCTGCGCGACGGCGATATTGTGACTATAGGCACCACTCTCGACCGTTATGCAAACCGTGTGGAACTGCGCGGTGCGGCCATGCGTCCGGGCATGTATTCGCTCGGTTCAGGCATAAAGACCGTGCGCGACCTTATCCGCAACGCCGACGGTCTGGCCGAGGACGCTTACAAGGTGCGTGCGTTGCTCTACCGCGAATCGGACGACCTCACACTCGTGTCGCAGTCGATCGACCTCGGGGCGGTGCTTGCCGGCACGGTTCCTGATATACCCCTGCGTCGCAATGACGTGCTCGTGATTTCGAGTGTGAAGGATATCTTTGAACGCGGCGGTTTCACCATCTCCGGCCGCGTGGCCAACCCCGGCACATATCCGTATGCCGAGAATACCACCATTGAGGATCTGATTCTTGCTGCCGGCGGCCTGCTTGAAGGCGCTTCGTATGCCAAGGTTGATGTGTCGCGGCGCATCAACGATCCGATGGCCACCACTTCGGAAGCTCAGATTGCCGAGATTTTCTCGTTCTCATTGCGCGACGGTCTGCTCATGGGCGACGACAACAATTTCACTCTCAAACCATATGATGTGGTGGAGGTGCGCACAAGCCCCAACTATATGCAGCAGCAGTTTGTGACCATTGCCGGTGAGGTGACATTTGCCGGAGGCTATGCACTGCAGCGCCGCAACGAGCGCATAAGCACACTGGTGCAGCGTGCCGGCGGCATAACCCCCTCTGCCTACATACGTGGCGCGCATCTTATGCGACGGATGACGGAGGATGAAAGAGCCGCACGCGACGAGACACTGCGTCTGGCCATGAGCAGTTCGGGCAACGACTCTATTTCGGTAAGTAAACTCCAGGTTTCCGATTACTACTCAGTAGGCATTGACCTGGAGAAGGCTCTGGCAAATCCGGGAAGCACCGACGACCTCGTGATGCGTGCAGGCGACCGCCTGTTTGTGCCCGAAATGGTCAGCACCGTGAAGATTTCCGGCGATGTGATGGTGCCCAACACTGTCACCTTCAAGGAGGGGCTGAAAGTCAAGGACTATATCAACCTTGCCGGCGGTTACGGCAATCGAGCCAACAAGGGGAAAGTATTCGTGGTGTATATGAACGGCATGGTGCAACGTGCAAAACGTAGCACCGTGGTTGAACCCGGATGTCAGATAATCGTGCCCTCCAAACCCGACAAGAAGGGATTCGACTGGGCGAAGGCCATGACCATAGCCACAACGCTCGGTTCGCTCGGAACCATGTCGGCGGCGCTGGCCACAATGTTTAAATAATATCTTCAGCATTCACCATATGAGCGACAATAAGGATATTACATCTGTCCCCGCAGACGAGGGGAAGGAGATCGACCTGCTTGAATTAGTGGCAAAACTGTGGGGCGGACGCCGCACAATTGTGAAATACGGGTGTATCGCCGCTGTCCTGGGACTGGTGGTGGCTTTCAGCATCCCCAAGGAATACACCACTACCATCAAGCTTGCAGCCGAGGCCAATGCCGCTTCAGGCTCTGGAAGCCTCGGCGCACTTGCCGCAATGGCCGGATTCAACACTTCGAATGCAAAAGGGGGCGACGCGGTGGTGCCGCAGCTTTATGCCGATGTGTTGTCGTCGGTGCCGTTCATGGTGGGACTGTTCGATGTCCCTGTCACGGAAAGCAAGACGGATTCAACCTATACAGTGCGCACCTACATGACCGAACATCAGTCCGCCCCGTGGTGGAGCGTGATTACCGGGCTGCCGTCGATGGCTATCGGTGGTGTCAAGTCGCTTTTCACCTCCGAAGAGGTGGAGGAGGGCGACGGTGTGACCAATCCGTTTAAACTCACACGTGAGGAGATGGTCATTAAGGAATCGCTGAATGGGCGCATTTCCTGCGATTTTGACCAGAAAACCGGTGTGAACACCATATCTGTGACCATGCAGGATCCCCTGGTGTCGGCCACGCTTGCCGACACGGTGGCCACGCACTTGCAGCAGTTCATCACTGACTACCGCACCTCAAAGGCACGCAAGGATCTGGCCTATGCCGAGAAACTCAATGAGGAGGCCCGTAAAAGCTACTATGAAGCCCAGCAGCGTCTGGCGCAGTATCTCGACCGCAATCAGGGGCTGTCGCTCCATTCGGCGCAGGTGACGCGCGACCGCCTTTCTAACGAGGCCCAGCTTGCTTTCAGCCTTTTCAACCAGACTGCGCAGCAGCTTCAGCTGGCCAAGGCGAAGGTGCAGGAGAACACTCCGGTCTATGCCGTGGTAGAGCCTGCCACAGTGCCTGTCCGTGCATCAAAACCATCGAAGATTATGATTCTTGTGGGTTTTGTGTTCCTGGGTGTGGTGGCTGCGTCAGTGCAGATTATTTTTGCCGATTCAATCGAGGCTATAAAGACACAGGTATTTGAAAAGAAATCATAAAGAATTTATGACCGCCGGCGGTTGCATCCGCCGGATCGGCCGCTGGTGTATGGTGCTTCTGTGGTTTGCGTTTCCGCTTATCGCAGCGGCTGAGCCTGCCGCACCCGACACGGTGAGCACCTTTTCGTTTGACCGCATCCTGTCCTCCATGAATGCTGTGTATCTTGAGAAAGATACAGATCCGGAAGTGGATGTGGCTGTGGATGGAACACTCGATTATATGGCGGAACTGTTCTCCTCAGCGCTCGATGTGCCGCAGATTCTTGGCGGCGATGCCGATGCGTTGTCGCACATGGCATTGCCCGAAGGTGATGTGCCTATCAATGTGAGCGAGTTCTATCCCCCCGTAAAGGGTAAGCTGTCGTCGCCGTTCGGATTCCGGAAGCGGTTCAAGCGTTTTCACAACGGCATCGACATAGCTTTGTGCACAGGTGATACCGTAAGGGCGGCATTCCCCGGCACGGTGTCGCTGACACGGTTCGATGCCAGGGGATACGGCTATTATATCATTCTCACTCACCCCAACGGGCTTCAGACCTTCTATGCCCATCTTGACCGTTTCCTTGTGGTGCCGTCCACCCGTGTTGAAGCCGGTGACCCGATTGCCATAGGTGGTATGTCGGGCAATTCCACGGGACCTCATCTGCATTTCGAGACACGCTATTGCGCACGGCCGATAAACCCGGCTGAAATAATAAATCCGCGCACCATGAAACCACGCACGGCCACATTCATTTTCAACCGCAACCGTCATCTCGCCTCCAAAAAATCCGGGAAATAAGGGTGGCATGCGTGTGTGTCAGCGCTGGATTTCGGCCGAGAGCATTTTGTGACCGAAGCGGCAATAGATGCATTTGCGCTTTTCGCAGTATTCACGCCTTAACTGTATGAGGGCCTGTGAGCGGAACGCATCGGAAATGTCAAGCCCCGTGTCGGCAAAGATTCTTGTCACTGAATTATTTTCAGGCTCAAGCTGTTCGAGGAGTTCTATGTTGGATGTTAAGGCAGTGGTGTCACCCTGATAGATGGCATATGCCAGCCTGAGCGGTATGGCTACGTTTATAATCAGTGTGTCGATGGAGCTTTTGCCCAGTGCGCGCGGCGTGTGCGCGCTTTCGCCTGAGAATGTGAAATGGGTTGCCCAGTACCCATGAAGTTCCACGGCCAGTTCGCGGCGCATATCGTCGAGCGTGGCGGCATCGTGGAGCGTGCCGACGAGATGGAATCCCTGATGTATCTTTTCGGCCAATGCGGCCATGCGGCGATGTGGAAGGTTCTGCGGGCGCGTGCGTGCCATTTTCCATTGCAGCGTGAGTGGCCTGAGGGAGAATTTGGCTGCCATGAAGGTGTATTCGCGGCGCAGGGCCTGGATGTAGGCGTCCTCACCCGGGTGCGGTTGCGGAATCAGTCCTGCCTGCCCGAAAAGGAATGCCTCAGTGGTGAGCAGTTCGTCGCGGTGACGGTTAAGAAACTGCAGTGGCAGGTTGCGGGCTACGGTCTCGAACGGCAGGCTGTTAAGGCCGAATCCGAGAGCGCGTGCAAGGGTTATGTATGCCGCGCCTTCCCAATGTCCGCCTGTCTCTTTTACTATTGTCAGTATGTGTTCGCTTTTTTCAAGGAGACGTTCTGCGCCCAGCGATGTGAGCCAGTCGGTGTGATAGAGCCGGGGCAGTTTTTCGATTGTCGAGGCGCATGGCAGCGAGGCAGCCGAATATTCCATCAGGCGGTTGCACCGCCGGGCGGCATCGGGTGTGCAGTTGATTACTATCTGAGGGATAAGATTGCCGTTGCGGCGGTGCACGGGTGCATCGTCAATCTGCACCACATGAAGAACCACCGAATCATATGCCGGGTCGGTGTCGTGATGATGGCGGAACCAGTCGGACGCGCGGACATGAATCTCCACGTTTCCGGCCCACTGCTGGCCGTCAATCTCGATGGTGGCGTTGAAAAAGTCTGGGCCTGCATCTGTGTTGAGTGTACCTGGATGGATTACGCGCACTTTGCGGTGGTCCACAGTCTGCATGTCGGGCCGGAGTGCCAGACGGTGTTGCCATACAAACTGGAGGAGGGCTTCCATGGTGCGTTTAGAGGTGATAGACGGTTGATTCCCCTAAATTACACTTTTTCGTTGAGGTCGGCAAGCATTTGGGCCGGAGTTTTATGCAGCAGAGGATGAATCCATTGCGGCGAAAGTTCCATGAGCGGTTCGAGAGCGAAGCGGCGCAGGTGCATGCGCGGATGCGGCAGCGTAAGGGTCGGGGTGTCTGTCACGGTCTGCTCCATGCAGATGAGGTCAATGTCGATTAGGCGGTCGGCGTATCCCCCCTCGGCATTGCGGTGGGATTTGGCTGAGATAATACGCTCGATGGCCTGTAGCCTGTCGAGCAGCTCTTCCGGTGAAAGGTCGGTTGCTATTTCTACTCCGAGGTTGATGAACCTGTGGGGCGATTCGAATCCCCACGGCTCGCTCTCGATGAAGCCGGACCGGCGAATTGCCGAACCATCAGATGCCAATAAAGCAATCCCGGCGGCAGCCTGCTCTATGAGAGCATGGCTGTCGCCGAGATTTGAGCCTATATTGATGTGTGCGGTCACAGTGCGCGCGCCACTTCAATCTGTTCGAATCCTTCGATGATGTCGCCCGGGATGATGTCGTTGTAGCCCTGGATTGACAGACCGCAGTCCAGACCGGCCACAACCTCCTTGGCATCGTCCTTGAAGCGTTTGAGCGAACCGAGTTCGCCTGTGTAGCGTACAATGCCCTCGCGGATGACGCGGACCTTGTTGGAGCGTTTGATCTTGCCTTCTCGTACGATGGCTCCGGCGATGGTGCCCACGCGCGAAATCTTGAAGGTCTCGAGCACTTCGGCGGTACCGGTGATCTCCTCCTTCATTTCGGGGGCAAGCATACCTGCCATAGCGTCCTTCACCTCCTCGATGGCCTGATAGATCACAGAGTAGAGGCGTATTTCAACGCCTTCACGTTCAGCCTCGCGGCGTGCGGCCTGCGACGGGCGCACCTGGAAGCCGATGATGATGGCGTCGGATGCGGCGGCCAGTGTGACGTCGCTCTCCGAAATCTCGCCCACGGCCTTGTGCAGCACATTGACCTGCACCTCGGGGGTTGAGAGTTTGATGAGCGAGTCGCTGAGAGCCTCGATTGAGCCGTCGACGTCGCCTTTGACGATGATGTTGAGTTCCTGGAACGAACCGAGCGCCTGACGGCGTGCGATATCGTCGAGGGTGAGGCGTTTGGATGTGCGCATGCCAAGTTCGCGCTGCAGCTGCTGGCGCTTGGTGGCTATTTCGCGTGCTTCCTGTTCGGAGTCAAGCACGTTGAAGGTGTCGCCTGCGGTGGGAGCGCCGTTCAGACCGAGGATAAGAGCCGGTTCGGCCGGTCCTGCCTCCTTGATGCGCTGGTTGCGCTCGTTGAACATGGCCTTGATTTTACCGTAGTGTGTTCCGGCCAGGATGATGTCGCCCACATGCAGTGTGCCGTTCTGCACAAGCACTGTGGCCACGTAGCCGCGACCCTTGTCGAGCGACGATTCGATGATGGAACCGGTGGCGTTGCGGTTGGGGTTTGCCTTGAGGTCAAGCATCTCGGCTTCAAGCAGAACCTTTTCAAGCAGTTCCTCCACGCCGATGCCTTTCTTGGCGGAGATGTCCTGACTCTGGTATTTTCCACCCCATTCTTCCACGAGGTAGTTCATGCCGGCCAGTTCCTCCTTGATTTTGTCGGGGTTGGCGGCAGGCTTGTCTATCTTGTTGATGGCGAATACCATGGGTACGCCCGCGGCCGATGCGTGGTTGATAGCCTCGATGGTCTGCGGCATCACGTTGTCGTCGGCGGCAACGATGATGATACACAGGTCGGTGACCTTGGCACCGCGCGCACGCATGGCGGTGAACGCTTCGTGACCGGGGGTGTCGAGGAATGTGATCTTGCGGCCGTCGGAGAGCTTCACGTTGTATGCGCCGATGTGCTGGGTAATACCGCCGGCCTCGCCTGCGATAACATTGGCCTTGCGGATATAGTCGAGCAGCGATGTCTTACCGTGGTCCACGTGACCCATGACGGTAACGATGGGCGGACGTGAAACGAGGTCCTTCTCGTCGTCCTCTTCCTGAGCGATGGCCTCTACAACTTCGGCCGATACGAATTCAGTTTTGTAACCGAATTCCTCGGCAACGATGTTGATGGTTTCGGCATCGAGGCGCTGGTTGATGGACACCATCACACCGAGGTTCATGCATGTGCCGATCACCTTGTTGATGGGCACATCCATCATGGAGGCGAGGTCGTTGGCGGTTACGAACTCGGTGAGCTTGAGCACGCGGCTTTCTGCTGCTTCGAGTTCGGCTGCCTCGCGTTCGCGTTCGGCTATGGCCTCGCGTTTCTCCTTACGCCATTTCACACCGCGTTTCTGGCCTTTGTCCTTGGCCGTGAGGCGTGCAAGCACCTCCTTAACCTGCTTCTGAACGTCTTCTTCGTTCACTTCGGTGTGTCCGGGCACACCGCCACGGCGGTTGCGGTCGGCATTCTTGCCGCCTTTGCCTCCGCGGTCGCGGCCTCCGTTGTTCTGGCCGGGCTGGTTCGAGGTCTTTTCAATATCGATTTTCTCCTTGCCGCCGATGCGTTTGCGCTTTTTGCGGTCGCCGTTTCCGGCTTCGCCGCCGTTGGCGTTGCTCTTGGCCAGACGCTCATTGCGACGCTCCTCCTTGCTTTTTTTCTTGGGGCGTGTGGACTGGTTGATTGCCGAAAGGTCGATTTTGCCGACAACGTTGATGGTCGGACCGCCACTGGGAAGGCCTACGGAGAAAATCTCCTCTTTATCGGCCTTGGGTTCGGCCGGCTTTTCTGCCACTTTTACAGGTGCAGGAGCTGCAGGTTTATCTGCCACCGGAGCGGCTGTTTTCTCAGCTGCAGGCTTCTCTGCCACCGGAGCCGGAGCGGGCTTGGGCTGTTCGGGAGCGGGTTTGGCAGGAGCGGCTGCCGCCTCTTCCTGCTTGGGCTGAACAGGTGCAGCCGGTGCGGGCTTAGGCTCCTCGGTGCGGGGCTTTTCCTCAGCCACTTTGGGCTCGGCCGGTTTTTCAGCAGTTTTGGGAGCCGGTTCGGCAACAGGTTTTGGCCGCAACGGATTGCCGTGGCGGTCGAGTTCTATTTTGCCAAGAATTTTTGGCTTGTTGATTTCCGACACCAGTGTGATTTCCTCGGGCTGGCGCTGTGCGGGTTTGGCTTTTTCCCGGTCGCGTGCGCGGTCGGTTGAAAGCTTCTGCGACTTGTCCTTGATGTCCTTGTCGCTCTTGAAGTGGCTTTCAAGGATGGCCACGACGTCTTCCTCAATGCGCGCATTGGGATTGTCGTCAACCGAAATGTCCTTGCTGCGCAGGAATTCAACCACTGTGGGGAGTGCCACATTGAGATCCTTTGCTACTTTACTTATCTTTATTCTCGGCATGTAGTGAGATTAATGTTTATGCTGTTTGGTTGTTGTGGGTGAGAGATGTATGGCGTCAGGCCTGGGGGGCGTCGGCTTCAGGAGTTTCAGATTTTGCCTCGTTGTCGGCGGCAGGCTGCTGTGCTTCGGGTTCATCCTCGAATTCGGCACGGAGGATGGCAAGAACGTTGTCCACGGTCTCTTCCTCCAGGTCAGCCTTGTTGATGAGGTCCTCACGCGAGGTGTTGAGCACGGCCTTGGCGGTGACGCAGCCCATATCCTTGAGTGCATCGATAATCCACTCTTCGATTTCATCCTTGAATTCATCGAGGTAGATATCCTCCTCGTATGCATCGTCGGTGTCGCGGTAAACGTCGATAACATAGCCTGTGAGCATCGAGGCGAGCTTGATGTTGAGGCCGCCCTTACCGATGGCGAGCGAAACCTGGTCGGGCTTGAGGAATACTTCTGCCTTCTTCTCCTCTTCGTCGATGCGTATCGACGAGATTTTTGCGGGCGAGAGCGCGCGCTGGATGAAGAGGGTGGGGTTGGCGGTGTAGTTGATCACGTCGATATTCTCGTTGCGGAGCTCGCGGACAATGCCGTGGATACGTGAGCCTTTCACACCTACGCATGCACCGACGGGGTCGATGCGGTCGTCGTAGCTTTCAACGGCAATCTTGGCGCGTTCACCCGGGATGCGGGCCACGGCACGGATGTTGATGAGGCCGTCGTGGATTTCAGGCACCTCTATCTCGAACAGGCGGCGCAGGCCCCGGAAAGAGCTGCGCTTGTGCCAGTCGTAGAGGTAGAAGTCGTGGAGGAAGGCCCCCACGGCCAGCGTGGTCTCATCGGCTCCCAGATGGAAGCGGTGGTTGATCCAGCAGCTGACCACGACCACATTCTTGCAGTGCTGGTAGGTGGTCACATCACCGTGCTGGATAAACTCACGCATTTCCTGCACCTTAGGGTGATGGTCGTACTGTTCCAGAATAGCGGACAGGCGCTCCCGTTCCGTTTGTGAAAGCTGCATGGAAAATTCCCTTTCTTTTTGTCAGAAACGCTCAGCTCAGCTCCGCAGCTGAACCGGGTTGGAGCTACCGAAGTTCTCAGCGGCCGAAGGATTTTCGCGGGTCAGGCTCAGGTCCACCAGATACTGCCTGCCGTCGCCCAGTGCTTCCAGCTCGGCCAGCTTGGCCTCGGCAGAAGCCTTGTCCGGGTACCACTGGATGAGGAAGAAGTTTTCCTCCTCCACACCGTAATACAGCCACTGGCCGTCTGCCCGCAGCAGGTCGTCCAGATGATCCACCTCATCGCCATCGGTCAGGCCCAGGCCCTCCTCGGCGTAGACATTTTCAGGTTCCACCTGCAGCACCTCAATGACCTGAATGGCGCTCTGTAAGTATTCATCCTGCGAAATGCTCTTGTCCGAGCGTTCCCAACCCGTCAGGAATGCCTGCATCAGCAGGTTCTTCACGGAGATCTCCGGCTTCATTGCCATAACATATTCCTCTTTCCTCGTTTGTTTCCGCTGACCAGTATACGCTAAAAATTGTGAAAGGTCAACTATTTCTTTATGAATTTTTTGTAGCAACGCACAAAAGGCATTTTGTTCCAGTTCATTTCTGAACTTTTTATGAAACCCCTTGATTTTTGACCCGCATCGGTGTATATTAGCGCTCGAAAGATATGAGTGCTAAGAAGATGCAGCATCGGCTGCTTCTTCTGCATTGCCGCTCCTTTTGCGAGGGGCCGGATCTGAATACTGTACAAAAGAGGTTTTGTATTATGGCGAAGAAAGAATTTCAGGCTGAAAGCAAAAAGCTGATGGACATGATGATCAACTCCATCTACACCAACAAGGAG
>OHTG01001102.1_pt1 | contig 12369 bp, 9 predicted proteins | sample 1578761 | NCBI WGS metagenome assembly OHTG01 (sample SAMEA3879536, study PRJEB24766) | human gut metagenome | biome: human-associated habitat; feature: feces | place: USA | collected 1985/1987
CAGTTCCACCATGCGCTGAGCGTTTTGTCGCGCAATACGTTTTTGCCGCTGCTGTATAACTCCATCCACAGCTACGGGCTGCACTTCTGGAGCCTGTACCGCCAGCGCTACGGCGCCAACCGCCTGTATCAGAATAAACTCGAGCTCTACCGCGCGCTGCTCGACCGTGACGCCGAGCGCGCACAGGCGTTCACCTCCGATATGCTCGACAGCGTTGCCAACGGCGCGTTCTCGCTCTATAGTCATCCCGATCAGACGTCACACAGCGTATGAAAAAACCGCAGGGCCCGGTCGGGCTCTGCGGTTTTTGACAGCCGGTTGGGAAGAAGAGGCGCTATCGGGCGGCTCATGACCGACGGTCTATCCGGGACGTGAAGGGTGGCCGCGCACCGGGCGCCAGGGAACGTACACGGCAGGTGAGCTCCCTCTGTGGTATTACCACGCGACGCAGCATCATCGTAACCCGAATCTCCACGGATGGCAAGCGGAAAATGCAAAATTGATAAATAATCAGCAATGTGTTCCTGCGCGATGGTCGGAAACTATGAAAAACATAGAATTCATACGCCGGCTTTTCTGGTAATACCAAATATCCAGCCGTGGGCGAGCGGCACGTTCGCCGTTTGCGGTGCGCTTGCCGGGCCTGCATGGGAAGTACGCGGCCGCGTCAGATGACGTAGTCGTTCGCGGCGCGTGCCGTCTGCTGCTCGAGCAGGTCCTGCAGCGTGATGCCGTCGAGGTAGTTGCAGATGACGCGCTCCAGCCCTTCCCACATGGGCAGGGTGGCGCACTCTCCGCAGCGCGGACATGGATTCGGATGCTGGTCGAGGCAGGCCACGGGCGCGAGCCCGCCCTCGGTCAGGCGCAGGATCTCACCGACGGTGTAATCCTGCGGGGCACGGGCCAGCCGGTAGCCGCCCTGATAGCCGCGCGAAGTCTGCAGCAGCTCTGCCCGGCTCAGAAGCGGGATGATCTGCTCGAGATACTTCTCGGAAATCTCCTGCCGCTTTGCCACATCCTTCAGGCGCACCGGCTCTCCGGTGTTGTTCATCGCCAGATCCAGCATTAAGCGCAGCGCATATCGTCCTCTCGTTGAAACCATCATATCCTGTTACCCTTCCTTTCAAAGCTTTTTCAAAATTTCTTCTACACTTTCCGCCCGTAAAAATTCATGGCTTTGCCCAAAGCCCGCCTGATCGAGTGCCGAATTTTTCATAATCCACGGATGCCCAACCTCTGCCAGCATCGGCAGATCGTTATAGTTATCCCCAATCGCAATCGTATCCTGAATGTCAATATGTAACAGATCGGCCAGTTTTTTTAGTCCAGCCCCCTTATTTACACCCTTATGGTTAAATTCAATGTAACGATTACTTGAATATGAAACATCCATATCAAATGTAATATCCTTTAGATCACGATCAATATTTTGAAGATAGTCAAAATCCGTATTTGTATATAATACTTTTACAATTTCCTGCCCCTTTAAAAAATCCAAATTTTGATCAAATACCTCAATCATTTCCTGACGATTCTGCACATATCTTTTTTCATCTTCCGTTAAATTATATGCATATACTGCATCAGGCGTATATACATGAATGACTACATCATACTTTAATCCGCGCTTATATAATTCTTCAGCTTTCTCAAAAGAAATACCTTCAAAATGCAAAAGTCGATTGTCTTTATTTTCCGTAATAGCCCCACCATTATATGAAATCACATATTGATTGGCTTCATCAAAAAGATCCAATTCCTTAAGTGTACCCTGAACTGTGTTATAGCCTCTTCCTGTAGCCAACACAAATTTAACACCTAAATCTTTCAATTTCTTAATGGCCTCAATATCTCTAGAATCAATTGTTCGATCAGGTTTGATCAAAGTTTCATCTAAATCACACGCAATTAACTTATACATAAGTAAACACCCTCCCTTAGATATGGAAAAATTATAAACCATATATTTTCAAAAAAAAAGTAGCATTAAAGCTACTTATAATACAGAGCCAATCACATGAACTACAAAAGCTAAAATCCATGCAAGTACACATTGCCATGCAACTACACCGATTGCCCATCTTGCGCCTAGTTCTCGTTTAATAGATGCGATAGCCGCCACACATGGTGAATAAATCAAGCAGAATACAAGTAAAGAAGCAGCTGATAGTGTAGTTAATGCACTATGTAAACCACCTACAAATAATACTTGTAGTGTAGAAACAACACTTTCCTTAGCCATAAATCCACTAATTAAAGATGTCACAATACGCCAATCTTGAAGTCCTAATGGTGCAAATACAGGAGCAATCCATCCGGCTACCATTGCCAAAATACTTTGGCTTGAATCCTTGACCATATCGAATTGTAGATTAAAGCTTTGTAGGAACCACACAAGTACAGTTGCCACAAAAATAACCGTAAAGGCTTTTTGTAAGAAATCCTTCGCCTTTTCCCACAGCAATTGACTCACATTCTTTAATCCAGGCAACCGATAGTTTGGAAGTTCCATCACAAATGGAACAGCTTCACCTTTAAATAAAGTATTTTTAAATAAGTATGCGATTAAAATACCTACGACAATGCCCAAAACATAAAGTCCTGTCATAACTAGGCCGCCTTGTTTTGGAAAGAATGCATTCACAAAGAAGGCATAAATAGGTAATTTTGCGGTACAAGACATAAATGGCGTCAATAAAATCGTCATCTTACGATCTCTTTCACTTGGTAAAGTACGTGTCGACATAACGGCTGGTACCGTACAACCAAATCCAATCAATAAAGGAACAATACTTCTTCCTGACAGCCCAATCTTTCTTAATAGTTTATCCATAAAGAAGGCTACACGCGCAATATATCCACTATCTTCCATCATAGATAAAAAGAAGAATAGTGTCACAATGATTGGTAAGAAAGATAAGACAGAACCTACACCTGCAAAGATACCATCAATCACCAAACTATGTACAGCATAGCTTACGTGAGCACTTGTCATCCATGCATCCACTACTTGTGTGATCCAATCAATACCTAGTTCTAATAAGCCTTGAAGCCATGCACCAACCACATTAAATGTTAGATAGAATACAAGCAGCATTATTCCAATAAACATAGGAATTGCGGTATATTTACCCGTTAAAATACGGTCAATTTTTTCACTTCGAACACGCTCTTTACTTTCTTTAGGTTTTACTACGGTTTGTTCACAAACCTTTTCAATAAAGGAAAAACGCATATCCGCAATGGCCGCACTACGATCGAGTCCACGCTCTTTTTCCATTTGAAGCACAATGTGCTCAATCATTTCTTTTTCGTTATCATCTAAATCCAAACGATCAAGAATCAAATTATCGCCTTCAATAATCTTACTGGCCGCAAACCGCAAAGGAATATCTACCTTTTTGGCATGATCTTCAATCAAATGACAGATGGAGTGAATACAACGGTGAACAGCTCCACCAAAATCATCTTCTCCACAAAAATCTAAACGGCCTGGTCTTTCTTGATATTTTGCGATATGAATCGCATGTTCAATCAATTCATCTACACCTTGGTTTTTGGCTGCAGAAATAGGTATAACTGGTACACCAAGCATAGTCTCCATACCATTGATATCAATCGAACCTTGATTGTTGGCAACTTCATCCATCATATTAAGTGCAATAACCATCGGAATATTCATTTCTAAAAGTTGCATAGTCAAATATAGATTTCGCTCAATATTTGTGGCATCTACAATATTAATGATAGCCTTAGGCTTATCATTTAACACAAAATTACGCGATACAATTTCTTCGCTCGTATAAGGTGACATCGAATAAATACCCGGTAAATCTGTCACCATTGTATTTGGATACCCTTTGATTGGACCATCCTTTCGATCGACGGTTACACCCGGAAAATTTCCAACATGTTGATTCGATCCTGTTAATTGATTAAACAAAGTGGTTTTCCCACAGTTTTGATTTCCTACCAAGGCATATGTTAAACAAGTTCCTTCCGGCAAAGGATGTTCATCTGCCTTTACATGATATTTACCATCTTCACCTAAACCAGGGTGAACGGTGTTATTTATATTTTCTGCACTCTCATGCTTTCGTGTTCTCTCATCAATTAATTCAACCAATATTTTTTCAGCTTCATCTAAACGAAGCGATAATTCATAACCATGAATCTGTAGTTCCATTGGATCGCCCATAGGCGCAAACTTTACAACTGTAACCTCGGCTCCAGGTATAACTCCCATATCTAGAAAGTGTTGTCTTAATGCACCCGTTCCTCCAACAGCCTTAATCAATGCACTCTGTCCTATTTTTAACTCTTTTAACGTCATGCATATCCCTCCCTAATCAGTCTAATTATATCCACATTATTTGTGTAGTCAATTATCGTACATCATATTTTTTAACTATTCGTTGACAGAATACTTCCACTTGTTTACAATTGAACTGTTCACAAGTAAACATTAGGAGGGTATATGTTGACTATAGAAGAATTTTTACGTTTATCCAATCGATTGCGTGAATATTACGGTAAACAAATCAAAGATCGATTTTCAGAATACACGTTTTCCCCCAACGAAATCTCAATTCTGATTTTACTACAAAACAACACATCCATTACAACAAGCACACAGCTTCGTGTTGTACTCGGTGTTTCAAAAGCTTTGGTTTCTCGAAGTGTAACAAGTTTGGCACAAAAGGGATTGATCACAATGAAGAAAGTTTCAGAAAACAGAAGGATTTCTTATATTGAATTAACAGAAGAAGCGATTCCTGTATTAGAAAAAATCTCTATTGAGATTGATAAAATCAATCAAGTTTTATTCAAGGATATTCCCACAAAAGATATTCAATGTATGATTGATACAATGAATAAAATGAATGAAAAAATAGAAGGAGCAAAATAAAATGAAATTCACAACAGCGTCCGAAGTGGATTTGGGACATGAAAAAGTTGGTAAGTTACTCTTTATGTTGGCAGTTCCTGCCATCTTAAGTCAAATTGTTAACTTACTCTATAATGTAGTTGACCGCATGTACATTGGTCACATTCAAGATGTAGGGGCCATCGCCCTAACAGGCGTAGGCGTTTGTTTACCAATTATAATGATTGTATCCGCCTTTGCGTGTTTAGTCGGCATGGGAGGTGCCCCAAGAGCTAGTATATATATGGGTAAACAAGATAATCCGACAGCTGAAAAAATCATGGGAAATTGTTTTATCGCATTGATTATGATTTCATTAACTCTAACTGTATGTTTATTAGCTTTTCAAACACCATTACTACAATTATTCCAGGCAAGTTCGACAACAATTGTATATGCCAAACAATATATGGGTATTTATGCCTTAGGAACCATTTTTGTCCAAATGACACTTGGGATGAATGCTTTTATTTCTTGTCAGGGATTCTCTAAAACAAGTATGATGACCGTTTTAATTGGGGCTATCTTAAACATTATTTTAGACCCTATCTTTATCTTTGGATTCAATATGGGCGTAAAAGGAGCTGCACTAGCTACTATTATTTCGCAAGCTATCAGTGCAATCTGGGTCATTCATTTCTTGAGTGGTAAACAGACAGTTCTTAAGTTAAAAAAAGAAAATTATAAAATCGTACCAAGCCTATTATTTCCTAGTTTAGCTTTAGGTATCGCACCTTTTGTGATGCAGTCAACAGAAAGCTTGATTTCTTTGTGTTTTAATATGCAACTCTCTAAATTTGGTGGGGACGTTGCGATTGGAAGTATGACCATTCTAACGAGTGTTATGCAGTTTGCGATGATGCCAATACAAGGATTAACGCAAGGTGGACAACCCATCATCAGTTACAACTTTGGTGCTAAAAATGGCCAGCGCGTTAAAAAAGGCTTTCTACTTCAAACACTATGTTGTTTCACATACGCAAGTATCATCTGGATTCTAGTGGAATTATTCCCTCAAGTATTTATTTCTATTTTCACAAACGATTCAGACTTGATGGCAATGGCAAGCTGGGCCATTCGTATCTATATGGCATGCGTATTATTGATGGGACTTCAGATTTCTTGCCAACAAACCTTCATTGCGTTTGGAAACGCCAAGATTTCAGTATTTTTAGCTATCTTTAGAAAGATCATTGTCTTAATTCCATTGATTTTTATCTTACCAAACATCTTATCCAATCATATCTTTGCGGTATTTGTTGCAGAACCAATCGCAGACTTTATTGCGGTAAGCACAACAGTAACATTGTTTATTAAAAACTTTAAAAAGACATTAGCACAAATGAGTTATGAACAATCATAACTCATTTTTTAATATATTTAATAATTCTTCTTTCCTATTCTTTTCCGGATGATAAAAAGCGTATTTTAAACACATATTCAAAGCTTCTTGAATCTGTTTTCCTCTTAAATTTGTAGCTTCTATAATATCTTTTCCATTCAACGCAAGTTGAGATATACTCATACAGCGATTTCTATTTTGAATGTAATACGCATAGAAAAGTTCTACATTTTTAGCTGATTTTTGTCCCAATTCAGAATGGGCCATCGCATCACAATAGCGAATTTGAAGTAAGTTCAACAAGTGTTCTTCATCCAAATTATATGTAATGCGATATTTATAAATACAATCTAAATCACAGGTAAATTTATCGTCATGATGTAAGACATAGAATGGAATCCACTTTCTTTGTTCATTTGTAAGTTTAAAGCGTCGACAAAGCTCTTTAGATAGTTCACTTCCTACCTTCGCATGATGCTTAAAATGATCCTTTCCATTCGAATCGGTTGTCTTTACTTGTATTTTACCCAAGTCATGAAATAATAGCGCAAAGGCCAAAGTTTCATCATATGGTTTTAAATAGCACATCGCATCTAAAGTATGATGCAAGACATCGGTATAGTGATAGATTGAGTTTTGACTACACCTCAATGCCAAATTCAACTCATTAAATACAGGCTTTAAAAGAAGTGTCATATCGGCCAATACTTGTGGATTTGTTTCCATGATTTCTTTTAATTCATGTATGATTCTTTCTATAGATACATATTGAATCAAAGATGCATTTGTATCGATGGATTTTTTTACTGTTTCATCCATCGAAAAGCCTAGTTTTGCACAAAAACGATAGGCACGCAACATTCTTAGAGCATCTTCATTAAATCTTCGATCTGGATTACCCACACATCGAATGACTTTAGCTTTAAGATCAAATTGACCTCCATACGGATCAATCAAACCACGACTTGGATGATATGCCATCGCATTCACAGTAAAATCACGTCTTGATAAATCTTCTTCAATTGTTGAAACATATTTCACACTATCTGGATGACGATGATCCTTGTATTCACTCTCTAAACGAAAGGTTGTGATTTCAACGGGTGAATTCGATAAAACCGTTACCGTTCCATGTTTGAGTCCTGTTCCCACACTTCGATCAAATAGATTTAATATCACTTCAGGTTTGGCGCTTGTACAAATATCATAATCATGAATTGGTCGATCTAGTAAATAGTCACGTACACATCCACCTACCACATACGCTTCATATCCAATATCATTTATTTTTTGAATGATTTCTAATATATATTCAGGCAATTTCATACTTCTATTATATTAGAAAAAGGTGCTGAATTGCACCTTAATTACTTTGTAACCTTTACATATGTTGGAATTGTATCCGCCATAATTTTCTTGGCAAGTTCCATACTTCCAAACATGAATTCAAAACCTTTTCCATAACTTACAGGCGTACAGAAGTTTCCTAAATCTTGAATTGTTTGTTTATCATCATTAATCATATCCACAACTAAGAACCAGTGGCTAGGCTGATCTTTGACAATTCTTTCTTTCAAATAAATAGAAAGAATGTCTGGGTGAGAGTCACCAAATTCACAGATAGCTCTTTGAAGTTCTGTTACACTTGAAATAGGATCACGAAGCTTTAAACTATCTCCTTTATGAATTGGATTTTCACTCACTTGTGAACCACGACTTTTATCAAGTTCAACCAATAAGTTGCAGTCTAATAAAACATTCGCTCCAAATGGATCGATCACAATGCCATGAATCTGGTTTAATGCCATCTTCACAAATGGCATATATTGATTATATGTCATAACTAAGGAATGGATTTCACTATCCTGATCCCACTTTTTCAATTGATCCATACTTGAGAAGACAGGAAAGAAACTATCTCCCTTATCATTTTGAATCAAAGACAATTGGAATTGTGTATTTGGTTCAAAGACTAAGACTCCCTTTTCATCGCGAGAAGGATCTTTATCCCATTGTGCTGGAATTAGAAAATTAGTCGAAATAAACGCATCCAACAAGTTTCTAAATGCTGAATCTGTTTTTTCTCTATTAAATACAATTAATGTTTCTAGTAGTCTTTCATTTTTAAATTCATTTACCATATTTATTCCCCTGAAATTGTACACTCTTCAAATGCGATACTTGGACTTATAACCTGGTGATAACTCCAATCTAAATCGTTACCCACACTAATTACGTGTTTCATCATATTTAAGAAATTATTTGCGACGGTAACCAAAGTAACATTCTTATCTCTTTTACCATCCTTTACCCAGAAGCCTGAGCATTGTAGTGAGAAGTTTGTAGATACAAAATCAAGTCCAGCATGAAGACCTGCTAAATTCTGTACGACAAAGCCATCCTTAATTTTTGTACACAAATCCTCAAAACTATCATTTCCCGGTACAATGTAACAATTCATTGGCTGTACACTTACGCTAGATGCATAGCCCGATTTAAAGCCATTTCCTGTACTATTTGTATGCATTCGATTGGCACTTCTTGTGTCATGAAGCATCATAACATATTTTCCATGGTCCACCAAAGTTTTTGAAGAAGTTGGACATCCCTCATCATCAAAATTGGCAATACTTAAACAATCCATATTCTTTGGATTATCAATAATTGTGATTTGTTCAGAGAAAATTTGTTCGTTAAACTTATCTTTTAAAGGTGAAATTCCCTTATACATTAATTCCCCATTAAATAAACCAGTAAAGGCAGCAAATAAAGATGTCATCGCATCCTTTTCAAAGATGACTGGACATGTACAGCTTGGAATTGGTGTGGCCTTCAACTTATTTAAAGCTTTATCGCAAACACGAGAAACAAAGGAATCTAAATCATATTGTTCAAAGTCATATACAACTTCAACTAAACTTGCATCCTTGACTTCTTCCTCTTCTTTAACGACAACACTGGCAACAATGTACTGCATTTCATCTGCATCTTGTACATCCATGCCTAAGCTATTCACAATACTGCGACTTCCACTGTCTTGGCTATATCCTAAATATCCAACTTGAATGACACGTGGATCATAGGCTAGAATCTTAGCTTCTAAGCTTTGAAGAATATTCTTCACATATTCTGTACTAGCCATATTCCAAGTCACATCTTTTTTTACGTACTCAATTGGTTCTGGTTTTCTTAATGAATCGGTTTCTTCATTTGAAATAATATGTGCTTGTTCTATCAATGATTTTAAAACAGTTTCACACATAGAATCATCTATTTCTTCCAATGCCATATTGGCCATTTTTCCATCTACAATTCCACGAATACTTGTACCTGTCACTTTACTGGATACTAAAGTATCCATTTGTCCTTGAAACCAAGTCATTTCTTTTTCAACCGTTGTAGATTGATAGATTTCAAATTCCTGAATACCTAGGCCAAGTGCTTTTTCAATCCATACTTGTTTATTCATTGGCCGTACCTCCTACTGTAATTTGTGAAACACGAATGGCAGGTTGACCTACATCTGTAGGAATTGAACCCGAACTAGCGCCACACATACCTTGTCCGCGCTCTAAGTTTTTACCCACACGATCAATATTAAATAGGATATCTGCACCATTACCAATTAAAGAAGCTCCTTTTACTGGATAGGAAATCTTGCCATCTTCAATTAAATAACCTTCTAATACGGCAAAATTAAATTCTCCGGTTTGTGGATTTACACTTCCACCACCCATTTTCTTTGCGTATAGTCCTCGCTTGATTCCTTCAAACATTTCGTCAAAATCATCATTTCCAGCCGCAATATATGTATTTGTCATACGCGAAGTTGTTTCAAATTTATAAGACTGACGACGCGAACTTGAAGTCGATTCAAGACCCATTCTTCGACCATTCAAGCGGTCTATCATATAACTCTTTAAAATACCATTCTCAATCAATACACGTTTTTGTTGGGGATTACCCTCATCATCGACGTTTTGTGAGCCCCACGCATTTGGAATTGTGCCATCATCAATAGCTGTAACTTTATCACTTGCGACTTTTTGACCTAATTTATTACAGAATACACTCTGATTTTTACTGACTGAACTTGCTTCTAGAGCATGTCCACAAGCTTCATGGAAAATAACACCGCCAAAGCCATTATCAATAATGACTGGCATTTTCCCCGATGGACAATCTTTTGCTTCTAATAATACTAATGCAATACGACTTGCTTCTTGTCCAATAGATTCTGGAGTTCTTTCTTCAAAGAATTCTAAGCCTTTACTTGCACCTGGTGCTTCATAACCAGATTGTAAGTTTTGGCCATCTTGGGCAAAAGAGGATACAGACATACGACAACGAATTCTTGTATCATGTACAAGTCTTCCTTCACTATTTGAAATCTGAACATTTTGGCATACACTTGCCAACCCTACAGATACTTTTTGAATTTGATCTGAATATGCCTTAGCCGCATCACTTGCACGTACCATTAAGGCAACTTTAGATTCTAACGAAGCTTCTACAGGATTTTCCTTGATGGGATGAAGATTTTCATGAGTTTCTTCAACCAAAGAGATCGATACAGATTTAGATTCTATGCCAAAACCTCCACGCAAATCATCCACTAAGGCATTTAATGATTCTTCACTTGTTTCATTTGTGTATCCATATACAGATTGCACACCTTTATATAGACGAATTCCAATACCAGCGCGAATCAATACATTTGTATCTTCTAATTTTCCATTCAACATGGATAAAGATTCAGTTGTACCTTCTTCTTCAAAGATTTCGGCAAAATCACAAGAAGAAGCCATACAACGCTCTAATAATTTTTCTAATTGTTCCTTCTTTAACATACTTATCCCTCAATGCAATCTACAAATCGTTTTGTGATTAATTGAGGACGAGTAATAATAGATCCTACTACAACACTAAAGCATCCAAGTTCTAATACACGGCGTGCTTTTTCTGGTGTATCAATATTTCCTTCAGCAATCATCGGTACATTTGATTGTTCTAAATATTTACGCATTAACTCAAAATCATTTGTTTCAACTTTGTCGCCCTTACTTTCTTCTGTATATCCAACTAGTGTTGTTCCTACAAAATCAAAGCCTAATTGAGCGGCATGAAGACACTCTTCTAATGTAGAGCAGTCTGCCATTAATTTTTGTTCTGGATACTTAGCACGAATATCCGCATACAATTCATCTAAAGTTCTTCCATCTGGACGAACACGACAAGTTGCATCTAAGGCAACGATTTCTGGATGTGCCCCTTCAATCAATTCATCGATTTCTTTCATTGTAGGTGTAATAAATACTGGACAGTCCCCATATACTCGTTTAATAATTCCAATAACTGGTAAATCAACTTCTTTTTGAATTTCATTAATATCCTCTACAGTATTAGCACGAATACCTTTTGCGCCTCCCCATTTAGCCGCTCTGGCCATACGTCCCATAATAAAAGATGAATGTAAAGGTTCATCTGGAAGTGCTTGACAAGATACGATTAAGTGTCCTTTTACTGATTCAATGTTACTCATGATATAAATCTCCTTCTTCTTACTTACATATAGGTAATTATACTACGTATATAGGTGTAAAAACACGAAAATAAAAAAAATTAAAAAAATTAAAAAAAGTGCTTGCAATCATTTTAAAGTAATGGTATATTTAATGGGCACTGAGCGAGACACAAAAGCTCAGTTGAAATAAATGCGCCCATAGCTCAACTGGATAGAGCGTTTGACTACGGATCAAAAGGTTGTGGGTTCGATTCCTGCTGGGCGCGCCATTTATTTTTTTTTCTAAAAATATCGGGATGTAGCACAGCTTGGTAGTGCACTTGATTTGGGATCAAGGGGTCGCAGGTTCAAATCCTGTCATCCCGACCATTATTTTATTTAATTCGGCTGGGTAGCTTAGTTGGCTAGAGCATCCGGTTCATACCCGGAAGGTCGTGAGTTCGAGTCTCACTCCAGCCACCAACGAGTTTAACTTGGACCCTTAGCTCAGTTGGTCAGAGCATCCGGCTCATAACCGGCGGGTCGTAGGTTCGAGTCCTACAGGGTCCACCAATTATACATATGCAGAAGTACCCA
>OHTG01001117.1_pt1 | contig 12177 bp, 10 predicted proteins | sample 1578761 | NCBI WGS metagenome assembly OHTG01 (sample SAMEA3879536, study PRJEB24766) | human gut metagenome | biome: human-associated habitat; feature: feces | place: USA | collected 1985/1987
CTGTCATGTGGTGCCGCTTACAGAAATATAATGCTTTGAGTTGATTGTAGCATAGAGGCAGTGCTTTGTCATCAAAATTTTTTCTTTTGATACCAAGAGCTTCAATCATCGGCATCAAGGATTTGTTCGCCAGTTTCCTTATCATATAATGTTGCTGTAAGTTTGACATTACCAGCATCTGGAGAGATGTTGAATAATTTTACTTGGTCTTTAATTACAGCATTTTCAGGGGTATTTATATAAAATATACAATAAATTTATTTCAAAACTAAAAAGTAACGATTCCGAGTGCCTGCAGCAACAGTATAAGCAGGAATGCCGGTGCAATAAATTTAACCATGATTATATAAAGCCCTTTTCTGGTGAATTTGCTGCCTCCGCGTGTCACCTCATCTATTATTACCTTTGGACTTACTATCCAGCCAACGAGGATACATGTGGCAAGTGCAACGATTGGCATGAGCACATTGTTACTTACATAATCCATGATATCAAGTATCTGTCCGACTGTGCCGTTTGGAAGCTTAACCTCCATATAGAGCTTATTGTAGCCAAGGCAGACTATTATCTCTGCAATCAGACCGTATACCGTGACTAAAATTGCGCTTTTTCTGCGGCTCCAGTGAAATCTGTCTATAAGACTCGATACAATAGCCTCCATAATTGATACAGACGATGTGACTGCTGCGAATGCAACTATCATGAAGAATATCAATCCAACAATATCTCCTGCTATTCCCATTTCATTAAATACCTTTGGCAGTGATATAAACATAAGACCCGGTCCTGCTGACATGCCGTCTCTGCCCATAAATACATATACTGCCGGAATGATCATAAGACCTGCAAGGAATGCAACAAGTGTATCAAAAATCTCGATCTGATTGATTGAGCCCATGAGCTTTGATTCCTTCTTGACATACGAACCATATGCAACCATGATTCCCATAGCCACACTGATTGAGTAGAACAGCTGACCGAGTGCATCAACAAATACTGTGACAAGCTTTTGCATTGTAAGCCCCTTGAAGTCAGGAACCACATATATCTTAAGACCATCAAGACCACTTCTTGCTGCACCTGATGCATCCTTATAATTGAGCGTCAGTGAGAAAATACCGATTGCAAAAATAAGCACAACAAGGATAGGCATGAGCACCTTGCTGAACCGCTCGATACCTTTATTGACTCCGCCAATGACAACTGCTGCTGTTATAAGCAGATAAACCACTCCAAATATGATTGGTGCCCACTGACCTGTGATAAAGCCTGTGAAATATCCATCCGCAACTGCATTCTTACCGCTTCCGGTAATGAAAAGTGTAAAGTATTTTAAAACCCATCCACCTATAGTACAGTAGTAAGGCAGAATAATAGCCGGTACTATACACGCAAGCACACCGATAAACTTGCCCTTTGGATTGATAAGCCCATACGCTGTGAGCGGTCCCTGTCCTGTCTTACGTCCTATTGCAATCTCAGTGGTAAGCAATGCAAAGCCAAAGGTCAGAACAAGTATCAGATACACCAACAGAAAAAGTCCTCCTCCGTCCTTTGCTGCCAGATACGGAAACCTCCATATATTTCCAAGTCCTACCGCACTGCCGGCTGCCGCAAGAACGAACCCAATGTTGCCGGAAAAAGTGCTTCTTGATTTTTCTTTCATTTTCTATTGTCTCCTTAATATATTATATAATTTAATTTCGATTTAATATGGACATTGTTTCCATTTACAAATCTAATATACCTATTATAATCATCTAGAGTACTTTTTGCAACGGTTGATATTTTTTATTCGAATTTGCAGTTTGGTAGCGTAGCTACGGCAGAAGTACGTGTGCGCCAGTGGTACCCGGAGCTTGCGTTCCGTACTATTGTCCTAAATAAGGTTCTTGATTCCCTCTGTTAAACGCTTTGCAACTCTCACATTGTTCATAGTATAAAGGTGAATTCCCTCCACATCATTAGCTAAAAGCTCAATTATCTGACTCTCGCAGTAAGACATTCCGGCATCAAAAAGTGCAGCCTTGTTGTCTCCGTATCTGTGCACAATCTTCTGGAACTTCTCCGGGAACTTTGCTCCGCACATTGTGACCATTCTCTGAATCTGAGCCGCATTGATACAAGGCATGATGCCCGGGATAACAGGCACATTGATACCTGCAAGCCTGCAATCCTCAGCAAAATTGAAGAAGGTATCATTGTCAAAGAAGAGCTGCGATAAAAGAAGCTCTGCACCGGCATCAACCTTTTTCTTAAGATTCTTAATATCATCTACCTTATCAGCTGCCTCCGGATGGATGTCCGGGTAGCACGCACCTGCGATACAGAACTGATCACCTGTGGTGTCCTTTATGTACTTAATAAGGTCGCTTGCATGGAGAAAATCCTCCTTTGCAGGCACATTTGGATTTCTGTCTCCTCTTAAAGCGAGGATATTCTCAATGCCCTCATATGAAAGCTGTCTGGTGAACTCATCTATCTCTGCCTTGTTATAGCACAGACATGTAAGGTGTACGACCGGCTCCACATTGTACTGGTTCTTGATTTTCTTCGCAATCTCGATAGTCTTGTTATTGTTTGAGCTGCCGCCTGCGCCAAATGTCACGCTGATGTACTCAGGATGACAATCACAGAGTATCTCAAGCATCTCGTCGATATTTTTAAAGTCCTCCTCCTTCTTTGGTGGAAAAATCTCGAAAGAAAGTGACTGTGGTTTATTTGTATGTATCTGTGTAATCTTCATGTTATCCTCCGGTATATATGGTTATTTAAGAATTCGTAATTTTATAGTCCATATATTACTGTAGTTTTTTGTCATTGTAAAATATATTTTTCTTTTAGTTTGTCATAAATAAAATCTATATCAAAACAGGCTGAGCCTTTGATTTTTTTATATGTGGTGATATAATGAACGAAGCAAATTAAAAAGAGGTAATTTATGAAAAAAATAGATTTTGATAACGATTCGATAAAGAAAAACATATTGCAGGCTGCTCTGCCCATGCTTGTAGCGCAGATTCTAAGCCTATTGTACAACATAGTGGACCGCATATACATCGCCCGCATACCTGATGTCGGAACCACTGCACTCGGTGCTGTGGGGCTTTGCTTTCCTATTATAATGCTGACAATTGCTTTCTCCAATCTCTTTGGAAGCGGTGGTGCTCCGCTTTTTTCAATAAAAAGAGGCATGAGTGATGACAGAGCCGCCAATACTATAATGAATACGAGCTTTACAATGGTCTGCACATTCGCAGTCGTTTTTACAGCTTTGTGCATGATTTTTGCAAAGCCTATTTTAATCGTGTTTGGCGCATCTGAAAATGCTCTCAAATACGCTCTGCCATACCTGCTCATTTATTTGATAGGAACACTCCCATCCATGATTTCAACCGGCATGAATCCCTTTATCAACGCTCAGGGCTACTCCACTACCGGCATGCTGTCTGTGGCAATCGGAGCCGTTGCCAATCTGGTTTTAGACCCGCTTTTTATATTTGGATTTAATTTTGGCATCAAAGGAGCAGCTATTGCTACGGTCATCTCACAAATACTGTCTGCTCTCTATGTGCTTCACTTTCTTAGGAAAAAGGCTGAGCTTAAGGTGCGCCTTATGACCCTCTCTGAATTCAGTGAAAATACGCGCTATGCAAAGGACATCATAAGCCTTGGAACCTCTGGCTGTGTCATGCAGCTCACAAACAGCCTGGTATCTATATGCTGCAACAATGTGCTTTCAGTGACGGGTGGCGATTTGTACATATCGGTAATGACCATCGTATCAAGCATCAGGCAGATGGTCGAGACTCCAATTTATGCTATCGTGGAGGGTTCGTCTCCTGTTTTAAGCTACAACTATGGCGCCAAAAGGCCGGCCCGGGTGAGAAAATCCATTTTCACTATGGGACTGCTCGTGCTTCTATATACAGCTGTCATGTGGAGTGTGATCATACTTGCTCCTCATGCCCTGATTGCTATTTTCAGCTCCGATGCCACCCTTATGGATGATGCGGTGAAGGCTTTAAATATCTACTTTGCGGCATTCATATTTATGGATCTGCAGTACATCGGACAGACCACCTTTAAATCACTGAACAAAAAGAAGCGGGCTATATTTTTTTCCCTGCTTCGCAAGGTGTTTATCGTTGTACCGCTGACATATATTCTGCCATACTCCTTTGGTATGGGAACCGACGGTGTGTTTATGGCAGAGCCTGTATCAAACGTGATTGGCGGAAGCATCTGCTTTGTAACCATGCTTAGCACAGTGCTGCCGGAGCTTCGCAGGATGGAGCAGTAATTACAGCATCTCATCAATGCAGATGCCGTAGCCTCCGGTCGGATCATCAACAAACACATGGGTGACTGCTCCTATTATTTTACCATCCTGTATGATAGGGCTTCCGGATGTGCCCTGCACTATTCCACCGGAAAGCTCTATCAGCCTTTCGTCTGTCACCTTAAGCTCCATTCCCTTGTTGGTATCTGTCGCCTTTTTGTCTATATTTGTTATTTCCAGATTATATTTTTCCAGTTTTCCCGATATTTCCGATATCATCTGTGCACTGCCTATGTGTATCTCATCCTTGCCTGCAACCGGATAATACGTATCCTCTGCGGCATATTCCGACAATTCATCGCTGTCAAGCTGTCCGTAAATTCCCAGATTACTATTGCAGTCAAGTGTGCCTATGTGGCTTTTTTTGCCAAAATATACTACTCCGCCTATCTCGCCCGGCGCGCCGGCTTTTCCCTTTTTGATTTTGGTAAGCTTCATGCTGTACAAATCACCACTGTTTGCATACAAGAGATTGCCGCTTTGCGTTCCGTCTCCTATTCCATGCCCCAGCGCTCCAAAACGGCCGTCCTTTGTATAATAAGTGATAGTACCGATTCCTGCCAGATCGTCCTTCACCCATATTCCCATATAGTATCTGCCATCATCCATCCTGACAGGCGTGATATCCGCTGACATTTTCTCACCGCCTCGAAGAAATTTAATGTTTACGGTACTTTTATATTCATTACTTTCATCTTCATGCCTTTCATCATATTCCTTCATGATATCATTCACAGCTTCAGAAAGCTCCTCCTTGTCTGCAACAGTGCGCCCATTGACAGATAGGATATAATCACCACACTGCACCTTTTTATCTGCAGGATTGACTTTTTTGCCATCCTCGTCTGTCACCTCCGTCGTATTCACTACAAGCACTCCCTCTGTCTGCTCATATATACCGGTCAGCCTGCCACAGGCATATACACCCTCAACATTTATTCCATCACTTATTTTATCTGTCTCTTCATAATCTCTGTCAGTAGCTCTGTGAGTTGATGCTGTATCTGCTGTCTGTCCTATGTCTTGTTCGGTTCCGCCGTTTCCACCGTTTCCGCCGTTTTCACCATTCTCGCCCGAATCAGCCAATACACTGGCCGCCTGTCCTGGAAGCCCTGTCGCATATCTTCCATATCCGGCCTTTGATTCATTTAAAAAACTTCCTAATGCACTTTCATCAAATGCCTTATCTACCCTGCTGCACCACTTATCATCACTGCTTAGTGCAAACATAGCTATCACTGCTGCAGCCAGCGTGACACTCACAAATTTTCCAAAAAACTTCCGCATACTATTACCTCCATTTGGATTAGTATGCGTCGGTCATTTTTCTTTTATTCGTAATCGAATATAGTTTGACAATTTATGTGTTTTCCATCATGGCATATACCGCCACCAATGATGACCTCGACACCTTCCACATAATATTTATGATAGTGCTTTTTTCTCCATGGCAAGCGCTTTCATCTCGCGTGCACTCTCCATCACGGTATCTGTGATTTTTGCACCGCCGAGCATTCTGGCAAGCTCAGCAACGCTGTCATTGTCACTTAGCCTTCGAATCCTTGAAACCGTGGATTTGTTCTCGACTGCTTTTTCAATAAGGAAATGTGCATCTGCCATAGCTGCTATCTGTGGCAGATGTGTGATACATATAATCTGATGGTTGCGGCCAAGCTCATTCATCTTCTCAGAGACCATCTGAGCTGTACGTCCACTGATTCCAGAATCAATCTCATCGAAAATAAGCGACTCAATGTGGTCATTTTCTGCCATGATTGTCTTGATGCCGAGCATGATACGTGACAACTCTCCGCCTGATGCTACCCTGCTAAGCGGCTTAAGTGGCTCACCCGGGTTAGTGGAGATTAGAAACTCAGGCGCATCGATTCCGTTTGCTGTATAGTCCGGCAATCTGTCAAACTGCATATCAAACTGTACAGCAAGAAAATTCAAATCATTAAGTGCTGATTTAATTTCTGACACAAGCTTTACAGCACTCCTTTGTCTGATTTCTGATACCTCATCCGATATCTGTGCCAGCTCCTTTTCCTTTTTCGCAAGCTGCTGCTCTAATTTCTGTAAATAAGAATCATAATCATTCAGGACACTGATACGCTCCCTCTTTTCATTGAGTGATATCAATATATCGTCAATCGAATTGCCGTATTTGCTCTTTAGATGATTTATCTCATCAAGACGCTTTTGTGTCTCATAGAATGTCTCCTCGTCAAACTCAGCCTGTGAAATATACCCTGATATCTCGTGATTAAAATCAGAAAGCAGACTGTCTATCTCCGACAGCTGACTCTCCAGAGCTTCCACATCCTCATCATAGCCTGATACCTGCGACAGCTCTCTTACCGCCCTTCCAATAAGCTCTGAGGCACTCTCCATCTCGCCTCCTGTGGCAGAATATGCAGCATTTACGCCCTCCATGATTTTCTTTCCGTTTGAAAACTTCCTAAACTGCGCCTCAAGCTCCTCATCCTCACCCGGCACAAGGGAAGCTTCTTCTATCTCCTTCACCTCGTACTCAAGGAATGACAGCTCACGGCTTCTGTCTTCATTGTCGATATTTGACTTTTCATACTCATCCTTAAGCGCCCTATATGCTTTGTATGTTACTGAAAGCTGCTGCTTTTTATCTCCAAGCGACTGCTTTGCGTACTCATCAAGAATATCAAGGTGTTTTTTCTTTGATAAAAGTGACTGGTGCTCATGCTGACCGTGGATATCTATGAGATATGAGGCTATTTCCTTCATTCGCGAAACAGACACAGCCTCACCGTTTACCCTGCCGACTGCGCGCGACTGTGTGATTTTACGGCTTAAAATCACGCATCCGTCCTCGACCTCCACATCAAGCTCCCTTAAAGCCTCTATAATCTTTGGGTCATCAACTGAAAAAATAAGTTCCACAAAAGCAGGCTTTTCATTGTCTCTTAGCATCTCCTTTTGCACTTTTTCCCCAAGCGCCAGATTGATAGAGCCTATGATGATTGATTTTCCGGCTCCGGTCTCTCCCGACAGTATATTTAGTCCGTCGGAAAACTCAACCTCACACTCATCTATGAGTGCCAGATTCTTTACATGTAGATTTTGTAACATATTTTCTCCTTCCTCTCCCAGGCATGACGATATATGTTATTTTCTGTTACAGTTCAGCTATAATCTGATATTCATGTAACATTATTCCACAATTCTGCGGATTTTTTTCATCACCGCATATGTATCATCAACAGTCCGGATTGCACACATGATTGTGTCATCTCCTGCAATCGAACCGACGATTTCTCTCATCTTCATGGCATCTATTGCAGCACAGACAGCGCTTGCCATTCCCGATACAGTCTTTATAACGAGGATATTCTGTGCCATATCCATTGACAAAAAGCCCTCTCTGAGTACTCTTTCGTATTTCTTTGAGAGATTCTCAGGTGCATCCGTTATCACGGCGTACTTCTGTCTGCCGCCTGCGGTAGGAATCTTTGTGAGCTTAAGCTCCCTGATATCCCTGGATACTGTGGCCTGAGTCACGCGAAAACCATCTTTTTCAAGAAGCGCAGACAGCTCATCCTGCGTCTCTACCTCATTCTTTTGGATTATCTCAATTATCTTGGATTGTCTGTTTGTTTTCATGTCCTGCCACCTCATAAATATTATTTGTAACTATTCATTATAACAATCCTTATCTGTGTTATGAATAATTTCCCATCTTTTTGCGGAGTATCTCCAAAAAGCTTCTCTGGTGAAGCTTGCAAATCTTTGTATGATTGGCTGCCCTTGAAATAACAAAACGGTCTCCCACAGCCAGCTCTGCCGTGGTGTCGCCATCATAGCTGACACACGCCAGCTCATCGTTTTGCTCCCTGCGGCTTAGAATCTCTATCTCTATCTCATCATCGCCTGAAAGCACAATGCTCTTTGACGTAAGATTGTGAGCATTGTTCGGTGTGAGCAGTATCATATCGCCCTTCGGATCCACAATCGGACCTCCCGCCGACATACTGTAGCCTGTAGAACCCGTTGGAGTCGCAACAATGATGCCATCGGCATGGTAATTGTTTAAAAACTCACCGTTTACATACACATTGAGGCTTAATATCTGCAAATTGCCCTTTCTATGGATGACTATATCATTTAATGCAACTCTCGAAGTCTCACTGCCTCTTTTATGCCCTGTGAGCATAATACGATCCTCTGTCATGTATTTATCAGCCATGAGCGAATCAATAGCGTCAAATACCGTAGCTTCCTCCACCTCACACAGATAGCCGAGTGTGCCGAGATTCACTCCCATAAGCGGAATCTCAAGTGTCTCCACCCTTGTGGCTGCACGAATCAGTGTACCATCTCCGCCGAGCACAAGAATACACTGCGTATCCTGTGGTATATCCTCTAGCTCAAACTCGTTATCGGATATAGCCTCAACATTGCTCATAAGACCCTTTGCCGTGCCGCCCTTTTGCTCTATGTATGCCACTATTTTATTTGTAAGTGCAAAATCCCTGTCCTTATAGGCATTTGCTATCACAACAAAATGTTTCATAGTCTATTTCCTGTCCAGCTCTCCATGCGCGGCCTCGACCACACTATGAATATCCACTGATTCCTCCTTTATAGGATCATCTGTCTTTTTGATATGTACGAGGTACTCTATATTGCCCTCCGGCCCCTTGATTGGCGAATACTCAAGGTCTAACACACTAAATCCATTTGAAAGTGCAAAGGATATGATATTGTTCACTACCTCCTCATGCACGCTCTTGTCACGGACCACGCCCTTTTTACCTACCTTTTCCCTGCCTGCCTCAAACTGTGGCTTGATAAGACAAACCATCTCGCCACCGTCCTTTAACAGTGCTCTTGCAGGACCTAACACCTTGGTAAGTGATATGAATGACACATCAACCGATGCAAAATCCAGCTCATCATCTATGTCATTGGGCGTCACATACCTGATATTGGTCTTTTCCATGCACACCACGCGCTCATCCTGACGCAGCTTCCATGCAAACTGGCCATATCCGACATCCACGGCATACACCTTTTTAGCACCATTTTGAAGCATACAGTCTGTAAAACCGCCTGTTGAAGCACCTATATCCATGCACACCTTGCCATCCATCGTGATATCAAAGTGCTTCATAGCCTTTTCAAGCTTTAACCCTCCACGGCTCACATACTGCAGTGTCTTTCCATGAATCTCAATATTGCAGTCATCAGGAAATGTGCTTCCCGCCTTATCCTCACGGTTGTTATTTACAAAAACATTGCCCTCCATAATCATGGTCTTTGCTTTTTCCCGTGATGGTGCAAGGCCTCTGTTTACAAGTAATACGTCTAATCTTTCTTTCATACTGTATGTTACCTCTATCTATAATGCTGCTATTATGCGCTTAGCCACCGATTCGGCATCCACATGCAGCTCCTTTTTGAGCACCTCGACATTGCCATGCTCCACATAGCAGTCGGGAAGTGCAACTGTCAACACCTCAAGAGCTATGCCGTTAGTCTTGACATACTCCGTCACATGCTCACCAAAACCGCCGCTTTGCACGTTTTCCTCCATAGTCACAAGCAGGCTGTGTTCAGACGGCAGTTCCTTAATTGCTTTCTTATCAAAAGGCATTGCAAAACGCGCATTGATAAGTGTAGCAGAAATTCCCTCTGCCTCAAGCAGCTTTACCGCGTCAACAGCAGTCTTTACCATACTGCCGAGAGCCATGATAGCCACCCTGCTTCCTTTTTTGATAAGCTCACTCTTTGCAAGCTCTACCGGCTGTCTGATTTCCTTGAGACCGTCATAGGCTGTACCCCTTGGGTATCTGAGTGCAATCGGACCGTCATATGCCACCGCAAATTTCATCATATCGGACAGCTCCCACTTATTCTTCGGAGCCATGATTGTCATATTCGGGATGACCGACAGGTATGATATGTCAAATATACCCTGATGCGTCTCTCCGTCACTGCCTACAAGCCCTGCCCTGTCGATTGCAAAGATGACATGCAGATTCTGTATGCACACATCGTGAAGTATCTGGTCAAACGCTCTTTGTAAAAATGACGAGTATACAGCAAAAACCGGGATAAGGCCTGACTTTGCAAGACCTGCCGCAAAGGTCGTGGCATGTGCCTCGGCTATTCCCACATCAAAAAACCTTTCCGGGAAATTGCGGTGGAATCTGCGAAGCCCTGTTCCATCTGCCATGGCAGCCGTTATCGCAACTACCTTTGGATTTCTCTCGCCCAGCTTCTTCATGACTGTTGAGAAAACATCTGTGTAATTGGCCTTCGTGCGCTTATTCTTTGGAAGTCCTGTCTCTATGACAAATGGCTCTGCACCGTGAAATCTGGAAGGATAACGCTCAGCCGGGCCATAGCCTGCTCCCTTTTTCGTGAGCACATGCACAAGCACCGGACCATCCACACGCTTTGCCTCATCAAACACACGGCACATTTCCTTTATATCACTGCCATCCACAGGTCCCAAATAGATAATGCCCATCTCCTCAAAGAACATACCCGGAATAAAAAGCTGCTTTATGCTGCTCTTTGTATTCCTGATATGCTTTACCATACGCTCTCCGTAGATCGGTATATGGTTAAGGGAATTCATAACATTATTCTTTAAATCCCTGTATGCATCCGCTGTGCGAAAGCCTGAAAGATACTGGCTGATGCCCCCGACGTTCTCTGAAATCGACATATTGTTGTCGTTTAGCACTATAATAAAATTGCCCTTCACGCTTGAAGCGTTGTTGAGCGCCTCATAAGCCATGCCTCCGGTCAGCGCACCGTCTCCTATTACAGAAACCACGTGGTAGTCCTCTCCTGTCACCTGTCTGGCTGTCGCAAGCCCAAGCCCTGCTGATATGGATGTGGAGCTGTGTCCTGTATTAAAGCAGTCACAGTCGCTCTCATCCGCCTTTGGGAACCCGCTCATGCCTCCATACTGTCTGAGCGATGAAAATCCATCCTTTCTGCCGGTGAGTATCTTGTGTGTGTACGACTGATGCCCTACATCCCACACTATCTTATCCTTCGGCAGATCAAAGCACAGATGCAGCGCCATGGTAAGCTCCACAACTCCGAGATTTGATGCCAGATGACCTCCTGTCACCGATATGCTCTCTATAAGAAACTGCCTGATTTCATCCTTTAACAGCGCAAGCTCCTGAGGTGTCAGTTTTTTTATATCATTTTCCTTTTGTATCTTTTCTAAAACCATCCTATTTCTCCCGATGGATCAAATATTCAAATAGCTCCTTAAGAAATGCATCGTCGTATCCCAAATCATCAAGCTGCTCCTCTGCCTCCTTGGAGATGCGCTCCACATCAGAAACCGCTTTATCCAATCCCTCAAATGTGACATATGTCGCTTTATTATTTTTCTCGTCACTGCCTACCGGCTTTCCAAGCACCTCAAGTGTACTTGTGACATCAAGCACATCATCCTGTATCTGAAACGCAAGCCCCAGCTTTGCCGCTATCTGCTCCACGCGTGATACCTCATCAGACGATGCGCCTGCCAGAATTGCGCCTATCATCATCGAGCTCTCTATAAGTGCGCCTGTTTTAAGCCTGTAGATAAAGTCAAGTTTTTCCCTTGTGATAGGACAGTCATCGGATTTCTCGCTTTCTACATCAACCACCTGTCCTCCTTCCCTGATGGAGAAAAGCAGATTGATGAACTGGTAAAAAAAATTGTAATCAAAGACTGAGTCTGCATCTTCCCACCCTGTTCTGGCAGCCGGTGTCCCCATGCTTTTGGAAAAAGCAATCAAAAAGGAGCTGTGAAAAAATGGCAATTATTTTTTCACAGCCCCTTT
>OHTG01001118.1_pt1 | contig 12149 bp, 10 predicted proteins | sample 1578761 | NCBI WGS metagenome assembly OHTG01 (sample SAMEA3879536, study PRJEB24766) | human gut metagenome | biome: human-associated habitat; feature: feces | place: USA | collected 1985/1987
GCTTTCTCCTGACGTTCATCCACTAACGTCTGCAGTTCCTGTGCCTCCGTCTCTCTGGAATCAAGCAATGACTGTAACTGCTTGGCGCGTTCTCTGAATTCATCAATCTGACTAAGTAAGAAATCTTCCCTGCTCACAACATTAACTTTCCTTTCCTGTACTTCGGGCTGTATTTCCGTGTCCGGCTTTGTCTCTTTTGTCTTCTGTGAAAAAACCTCCTGCGTTTTTTCCTGAGCAGATGCACGCATCCGTTCTTCATATGCAGCTTTCCGACGATTGTGCGCAATCTGTCTGCGCAGCTCCAACAATAATCCAGACATTTTTTCCTCCGCTGTATCAGTTCCTCTGTTTATTGTATCATTCTCCCACGTATTTGTAAACAAAAAAGACTGCCAGCATGACGGTACTGGCAGTCCTTCTCCTTTTATAATATTCAGATCTTAAGCGATTCCGTTTACTAATTTTGCTAAACGGGAAACTTTACGAGCTGCGTTGTTCTTGTGATATACACCCTTAGAGCAGGCACTCTCGATAACTGAAGAAGCATCCTTATATGCAGCCTCTGCAGCAGCCTTATCCTTTGCAGCAACAGCAGCCTCTACCTTCTTGATTGAAGTCTTAACTTCAGAACGGATTGCTTTATTTCTTGCAGTCTTTGTCTCTGTAACTAAAATTCTCTTCTTAGCAGATTTAATGTTAGCCAATCTGTACACCTCCATATCAAACTGTAATTTGTTTCCTGCGGTGAAACAGACACGGACGCTTCATCGCAAACATACTAGAATATAATATGTCAAGCTGTCCCTTCTGTCAAGATGTAATTGAAAAAAAGTTGTAAAAGTCTGCCAATATGTATATAATGTAGACATGAAAACAATTGATAACGACATCAAAACAGGACAATTCAAACAGATTTATCTGTTATACGGAGAAGAACAGTATCTGATCCGTCAGTACCGGGACAAATTAAAGCATGCACTGGCAGCGGATGATGATACCATGAACTTTTCTGCTTTCTCCGGCAGCGACATCAACCAGAAAGAGATCATCGATCTGGCAGAGACACTGCCTTTTTTTGCCGACCGCAGACTCATTCTGATCGAAGACAGCGGTCTGTTTAAAAAAAGTGCCGAAGAACTTGCCGATTACATGTCTTCCATTCCGGAAACCACTTATTTTGTCTTTGCGGAAAAAGAAATAGACAAGAAAACAAAGATGTACAAGCAGGTGAAAAAAAACGGAAGCATCGTGGAATTTCCGCGTCAGAATGAGACGACTCTCTCCCGCTGGATCGAGGGAAGAATCCGCAGAAACGGAAAAAATATTACAAGAGATGCCTATGCGCTCTTTATCCGTAAAACCGGTGATGACATGGAAAATATCGACAAAGAGCTGGAAAAACTCCTCTGCTACACACTGGAAAAGGACTACATCGATATCTCCGATGTGGAAGCCATCACCACCGAACAGACCGAGAATAAAATCTTTGACATGATTGACGCTGTGGCACTGCACCAGCAGAAAAAGGCACTGGATCTTTATTATGATCTTCTTGCTCTCAAAGAAGCTCCGATGCGTATTCTTTTTCTGCTTTCCAGCCAGTTTCAGCGTCTGATGATTGTCAAATCCATGACCAATCAGGGATTTGGCAACAAAGAAATTGCTTTAAAAGCCGGCTGCCCGGAGTGGGCAGTCCGCAAATACCAGTCGCAGAGCCGTGCCTTTTCCATGGATCAGCTCAAACAGGCGATCCGCGATGGTGTGGAATACGAAACTGCAGTAAAAACCGGACACATGAATGACCAGATGGCCGTTGAACTGTTTCTGGTACAGTACAGTGCCGGAAAATAATTTTCTCTATTTCACGTAAGTTTCGCACACCAGCTTATTTTCGATGACGCGCACCCGTATCCGTCCACCTTCGATGGTGCAAAAAAATCTGCTGCCGCTCTCTTTGATCCTTTGTACGGCATCCGGGCTCGGATGTCCGTAACGATTGTCCTTTCCGGCTGAAGCAACCGTAATTTCCGGCCGGATACACTTCAATAACGCTTCTGCGTTCGCATAGCGCGATCCATGATGATCCGCCTTAAAAATCAAAACCTTATCCCATTTTTCGCGGCGGCTCAGCTGCTCTTCCACATCTGTAGAGATATCTCCACCAAACAGGGCGCGGATATCCCCCTCTTCAAATTGTAACACCAGACACCGGTCATTGATATCCTCCGCTTTATCCGCAGCTTTGGGATACAGACAGCGCATGGCTGCACGTTTGCTTCTTACCGTATCCCCCGCCTGCATATAAAGCACTTTCGTTCCATGGCTGCGGGCCAGTTCTGCCAGCTCTTTTGTCTTTGCTTCTTTTTCCACTGCTTTTGCAAACACCAGATACTCCACACGGTATCCGGACACAAGAACCTCCTTAAGACCGGACACATGATCGGTATCCGTATGACTGACAAACCAGTAAGAAATCTCTGACACTCCTTTTGCCTTTAAAAACGGCAGAATCCGGTACTTTCCCACCTGTTTCACATCGGTGCTCCCACCATCGATAAACATGGAAGTCCCGCCGCCCGTGCACAGATAAATACCGTCTCCCTGTCCCACATCAAGGAAATCAATCTCAAACGATTTCTTCTGTGGAAAAAGAAGAAAAAGCAGAAGAAACGCAATAAAACAGGAAAAAACTATGCCCTGCAGACGTTTCTTTCTTCGGCTTACACACAGATCTGCCGTTTCCCTGCAGTCTTTATGCTTTTCATTTCTGCGTGCACAGGCATAGATCGCCAGAAGAAACACTCCAAGCCCCAGGTAATACCAAAAGATCCGTATATGCGCAGGTTTCCCTGTGATCCTCTGCGCACCCGGAATCTTTAAGGAAACCTCACACAGAAACCGGTAACTGTCGAGCATCCAGCCACAGGGCGCAAACAGAACACGCCCCGCAGGCAAAAACGCCATCCCCACAATCACCCCAAGCACAGTAAGCCCCAGTAATCCGTTGACCACCACAAGTACAAACAGGTTTATCAGCATCGCGTACACGGGAATTTCATAATAAGAATATGCGACCAGCGGGATGGTAAACAACTGGATTGCAAAACTTACCAGAATTCCTTCTTTTTGTCTTGAGAAAAATGTTTTTTTGATGGTTTCCTCTCCGGCCTGCTGTCTGCGTTTCCATGAATGTTCCCATTCCAGCAGTACATTGGCTCCCACTCCGATGGCAATCACCGCCATCACGGAAAACACAAATCCGGAATACGATAGCAGAAACGGATTTTCCCACAAAAGTACGAGCACAACAATTCCAAGCGCATTTAACATGTCATAGGCATATCCTGTCACATCCGCAAACAAATAAATCAGACACATGCCCACCGCCCGCTGTGTAGATACCCCGTTTCCGCTTAAAACCGCATAGGAAATCAAAAAAACGGTCGTTGCCAGCGCTGCTGTCACATACCGGGTATGCAGTCGTTTCCGCAGCAGGCGGTACAGTCCCATCCCCAGAAGGGAAATATGAAGTCCGGAAATAGCAAGCACATGGGCGATCCCCGCTCTCTGATACAAAGATTTTATCTCTGCATCCAGAGCCCCCTTTTCCCCTAACAGCATCGCAGAAAGCACGCCATCGTCCCGGATAGAATGCCGGATCACGTCATTTGCACGCTTTTTCATATTCTGTAGTGCGCACCGGTAACGATCCGGTTTTCCATAGACCCGGCTGATCTTTGTGACCCATATGCCGAAATCAATTTTCTGACTCTGGTAAAACTGCCGGGCATCAAACATCCCTTCATTGGATGCTTCTGTAAATAATGAAATTGTACCCTCAATATTCAGGATTTGTCCAGCCGAATGGCTGGCAGAAGAAACATATGCGATTACATCATTGCATGGCAGTGTCTGCGATTCTGCTTCCACCGTGCAATCTTTTAAATAGTAATAAACGCATCTGGTTTTCGGTTCTATCCGATCAATCTTTCCCGCCAGGCGAACCTCCTGGCCATCTGTGAGTTTCTGCAGGTACTGCTGCCTGAAATCGATCTGCCGCTGCATCTGCAGCATCCCCAAAAGAAACATACCGGGAAGTCCTACCGCAAACAGAACTTTCCGCATCCCCCGTTCCTTCCGTGGAGTGGTATATACCAGTAACAGAACTGCCAGCACACCCCATGCCGGCAGCTGCTCTCTGACACACACAATCCCCAGCAGAAACTCTGTGGCAAGCAAAAGAAATGGTCTTTTCCTCACTCTTTCTTTTCCTATTCCGTAGATTCTACTTTCTCATCGCTTTCTTTTGTGACCAGACGGTCATCTGCCTTGTACATCTTTGATAGTTTATACGTGTAACGGCATTTGCCACTGGTATCTCCGTTGATGGAAATCTGTACTTTATCGATTCCCGTCAGTTCCGTCAGGGAATCCACGATAGAGTATAAAACAACAGGTTCTGAGATTTCCTGATTCTGATTCAAAAACATTTCATCCAGATTGACATAGCAGACCCCATCCACCACTGTGATCGTAATCAGTTTCGTCTCCGAAGGAATCGTTGCCAGGAGTCCGCTTTTTCTTGGTCCCTCAATCAGCTGTTCCATCACCAGTTTTTCCAGTGAAATGTTGGAACTGTAATGTACCTCTCTGGTTTCCGGAACCAGTCTGGTACCCGCCTTATTTGAAAAATAAAGTTTCAGTGTTGCTTTCTGGCTGGAATTGATCTGTTCTCCCGGATTTTCCACAAAACTGTCCAGATTCATGGCACCTACATTTGCTCCCGAGGCATCCACAAGTGGTTTCCCATCCACAGTAAAGGTCACATACTGGCTCAGCTGCAACAGTGTCTTTGCAATTGCAGCCCTGGTCAGAATCTCTTCCGTCGGTTTCATATCGTAATATTCCTTGCTGAAATCCACCGTAATCTGATAAGAGATCAGATCTATATTCTGGATTTTTACTTTGCGTGGAATGGTTCTTCGAAGCGTTGCATCCTCCGGCTGTGTCTGCAGATCTTTGAGCAGTTCCTTCACCTGTGCTTTGCCGGATGAAGTATGCTGCAGGGTAATCTTTTTCGCAACAACCTTTGTCAGTTCATTGTTTACATAAAATACAAAATAGTCTTTTTTATCTTCTTTTTTTCCACATCCGGCAGCCATTGTGAGTACCATTGCCACAAGGAGTATGATTGAAATTATTTTTTTTCTCATCTTTTTCCTCCTATGCAATATAGTTGAGCGGAATACGAACATCAAAGGTTGTTCCCTCGCCCATCACAGAATGTACTTTAATTGCGCCGCGATGCATCAGTATGGAATTTCTTGTAATCGCAAGTCCCAGTCCGGTTCCTCCGATCTCACGGGAATGGGATTTATCCACCCGGTAAAATCGTTCGTAAATATGATCCAGAGACTCCTCCGGAATACCGATTCCGGAATCTTCTACTTTCAGGTAGAAATACTGGTGATCCGCATTCAGCGATACGTGTACCCAGCCCTCTCCGTCATTCCGGTTATATTTGATTGCATTCTCCACAAGATTTGTGATCGCAAGCGTGATTTTTACCTCATCCACTTCTGCGGTAACCGGGCGGAAACTCTCAAGGACAAGTTCCACTTTCTGCTTATCCGCAATCGGCTGCAGACGTTTTAAAATCTGCTCTAAAAGTTCATTGATATTGACGGAAGATACATTCAGCCCTGCTGCAGACTTATCCATCTTCACCAGAGAAAGCAGATCGTTGATGATCTTTGTCTCACGCTCAATCTCGTTGGTGATATCTTCCATAAATTCCTGATACAGTTCCTTCGGCGCATCCGGCATGCTATTGATCGAATCCGCCAGCACCTTCATGGATGTCAGCGGTGTCTTTAATTCATGTGACACATTCGATACAAACTCCTGCCGGGAATCATCCATGACTTTGATCCGGCCAAGCATCTGATTGATCTTCTCACAGATTCCCGCCGTCTCCGTGTAATCATTGACCTGAAGATTGTACTCTCCGTATCCGTTTTTGATTGCAGCGATTCCCTCTTCAATCTTCTGCAACGGCTTCAGGAAATACAAAAGCAGAAGGATTGCAAAAAACACAATTGCAATTCCGACCATGACCATAACGATCACCGCCACCTGTCGCATATAGGACTGGTTGATCACAATATTGTCCGTAGAAACACTGATCAGCATAACTCCGATCACCGTTTCACTTTTATCATCAGGATCGCTGATCGGGATCGTCATCTCAATGTAATGGTTCTCCGAATCATAATGCACAATATCCTCGCCCTTGAAACTGCGCATGACCTCCTCTGCAATGATCAGCTTATGGTCATCGAGATTATACGTGTCATAATAAACTTTGCAATTGTCATCCACAACAATGACACGACCATCATAGATGGTCGTGAGCATATCAATCTGTGTCTGAATATTACTGGACGATACATCCGCCCCCAGCTTCATATATTCACTTGTCGCTATCTGATTTGCCAGAATTTTTGCCTGGCTTAAGATTTCACTTTCCCGGATAGAAACGGCACGCTTTTCGTAATATTTTAAAACTGCTGCCGAAAGAATCAGACTCGGTACGACCGCAATCACAACGATCAAAAGAATCAGCCGAAATTTTAAACTTTTTAAGAACTGAAGAAACTGTTTACTCTTCTGCATGGAAAAACCTTTCTGCCTTCTCGTCTATTTCTGGTAATAATAATATCCCACACCCCATTTTGTGTGCACGTATTTCGGTTCACTTGGGTTGGTTTCGATCTTTTCACGCAGACGACGTACATGCACATCCACTGTACGCACGTCTCCTGGATAATCTTTTCCCCAGACCAGTCCGAGCAGATTTTCCCTGCTGTATACTTTATTTTCATTTTTCACAAGAAGTTCCAGCAGATCAAATTCTTTTGCGGTAAGGTTTACTTCCCTGCCTGAAATAAACAGCCGTCTGCTGTCACAGTCCAGACGCAGATCCCCTTTCTCCACAATCGAAGAAACTTCTTTCTTTTCTCTCGGTCCTGCGGTACGACGCATGATCGCTTTGATACGCGCTTTCACCTCAAGAATATTAAACGGCTTTGTGATATAGTCATCGGCACCATAATCGAGTCCCAGAATCTTATCCATATCGTCGCCCTTCGCTGTCAGCATAACAATCGGCATATCAGAAAATTCACGAATCGCCTGACATACTTCGAATCCGTCCATCTTCGGAAGCATGATGTCCAAAAGGATCATATCATACTCATTTGCTTTCGCCATATTCAGCGCTTCTTCTCCATCGTATGCACAATCCACTTCCATCCCGTCCTGTTCAAGACTGAACCGGATTCCTTTTACGATTAATTTCTCATCATCTACTACGAGAACTTTCTTTGCCATATTACACCTCAACGAATCGTTATATAATCTTTCATTTTCTCAAAAAGTGCGCTTTTGATTCCGGATACCTGCATGATATCTTCGACTTTCGCAAACGGCCCGTTTTTCTCCCGGTATGCAAGAATTGCCGCCGCCCGTGTCTCTCCGATTCCCGGAATGGTCACAAGCTGCGTGGCATCCGCCGTATTGATATCAATCCGCCCATCCGATTCTTCCACAGTGGCACCGGCTGCCTCTGCCGATGCTTTCCGCTCCCTTGCCTCTTCCTCTGTGGGAAAATAAATCATCTGTCCGTCCGAAAGCTTCTCAGCAAGATTCCAGTATTCGCGGCTGGCAGCTTTGGTCAGTCCTCCTGCCGCCTCCACCGCATCGCAGATGCGCATACCGTCTTTCAGCTGATAGACGCCGGGAGCTGCTACCTCCCCGCATACATATACCTGTACCGTCTGGTCGGATTTTAATGTTTCTTTTTGTTCCGTTCGTTCCGTTTCCACAGTCTGCTCCTGTGTCTGCGTGGTATCCAGATATGGCACTTCCTCCCTGCCACATCCCGTCAGATACAGGCATGCCAGAATCATACAGCACTTTTTTATCCAATGTTTTTTCATCTCATTTCTCCCTTTCCGGGGCGAAATGAGTCTCAATGCATTTCTATTTTAACGATTTTTTGTTACTTTTACAAGTGTAAGTTATTCCTGCACAGAAAGTAATGCTTTTTCCAGCTTTTCAATCATTTCATCCACATGCTGTTTTTCGATGACAAGCGGTGGAACAAAACGAAGGACATCCGCTCCCGCTGTAATCACGATCAGTCCTTGCTCAAGTGCTGCGGCTGCCACTTTTCCAACTGGAAGCTTGCAAACCACACCCTGCATCAGACCTTTTCCTCTGCGTGTTACAAGGAAGTCATATTTTTCTACCAGCTCATCCAGTTTCTGTTCCAGATAAGGCGCTACTTCCTTTACATGACCTAAAATGTCACAGGCTTTAAACTGATCAAATACTGCCGAAACGGCTGCTCCGACAAATGGGTTTCCACCATAGGTCGTTCCGTGGTCTCCCGGTGCCAGCGATTTGTCTGCCACACGCTGTGTCAGGAAAAATGCACCGACCGGCACTCCACATCCGAGTGCTTTTGCACAGGTCATGATATCCGGTTTTACTCCGTAATTCTGCCATGCGAACATCTCGCCGGTACGTCCCATGCCACACTGGATCTCATCTAAGATTAACAGAATATCCTTTTCATCACAGAGCCTGCGCACGCCCTCGATAAATGCAGGATCGGCCGGATAAATTCCGCCTTCTCCCTGTACCGTCTCCATAATAACCGCACAGGTCTTGTCCGTTACCAGTTCTTTTACACTTTCTAAATTGTTATACTCTGCAAATTTCACACCCGGCATGAGCGGAGCAAACGGTTCCTGATAATGGGCATTTCCGGTCACGGAAAGTGCTCCGATACTTCTTCCGTGGAAAGAATGTTTCATGGCAATGATTTCATGGCCGGCATGTCCGTCTCTGGTATATGCATATTTTTTTGCAGCTTTGATGGCTCCCTCAATGGCCTCCGTACCGCTGTTTGTAAAGAAAATACGATCCATTCCGCTGGCTTTTAGTGCTTTCTTTGCCGCCTCAATGGTCGGGACATTGTAATAAAGATTTGACGTATGCAGCAGTTTATCCACCTGATCCTTCAGCGCATTTTTATACGCCTCATTGCTATAGCCCAGCGCACATACGGCGATTCCGGCTGCGAAATCCAGATACGCTTTTTTGTCTGTATCGTAAAGGTATACGCCCTCACCATGATCAAGTACAAGTGAAAAACGATTGTAGGTATGCAGCAGTTCCTGCTCCGCGGTATCAATATATTCCTGTTTATTCATTGTTTATCCACACCTCTTATCTCTTATTCATTGTAAAAATGATGTTCTTCATCACCCAAAATTGCAGTACCGATTCCGCGATTGGTGAAGATTTCCAAAAGCAGACAATGTGCGATTCTTCCATCGAGAATATGCACACGGGATACTCCGTTTTCAATAGCGTCAATGCAGTTATTCAGCTTCGGAAGCATACCGCCGCCGATATATCCGTCTGTAATCAGTTTTCTTGCATCGGAAACCGTAAGTTCGGAAATCAGAGTGGACGGATCTTCCGGATCTTTGTATACTCCCTCGATATCGGTTAAGAATGCCAGTTTCTCTGCGGAAACCGCACGGGCAATCGCACATGCCGCATCATCCGCATTGATATTATATGTATCATAATTGTCATCAAGACCGATCGGGCAGATAATCGGAAGGAAATCTTTCTCCAGCAGATCATACAGAATCTTTGGATTTACTTCCTTTACTTCTCCTACATATCCGATGTCCTGACCATCCGACAATTTCTTTTCCACCTTTAACAGACCACCGTCTTTTCCACTGATGCCGACCGCCTGCACCCCAAGTTCCTGCACCATGGATACAAGTGATTTATTGACACGGTTTAACACCATCTCTGCAATCTCCATGGTAGGCGCATCCGTCTTACGCAGTCCATTGATAAATTCCGGTTCCATTCCTGCTTTGGCAACCCATTTGCTGATCTCCTTGCCACCGCCATGCACAATGATCGGTTTGAATCCAACCAGCTTTAACAGGGTGACATCCTGGATGACCTGTTTTTTCAGTTTCTCATCTACCATCGCTGATCCACCGTATTTTACAACGATAATCTTGCGGTTAAAACGCTGGATATAAGGCAATGCCTCAATCAGCACCTGTGCTTTTTCCAATGCGTTTAAATTCTCACTCATAACATTCTCCTTACTGATTAAATCTCGTAATATTTGCTTCGTTCAATGTAAAATCGTAATAGTTTAAGTCTTCCCTGAAACACCAGCCGGCATCTTTCCAGAAATGATTTCCCAGCTCATTGCTCTTAAATGCGATCAGGCTGACCTTATTGATTTTTTCTTTCTGCAGGGCGCGCATACATGCGACTGCCATGGCTTTTCCGATTCCGTTCTTCCGGTAATCTTCATGCACACAGACATGATACAGACATCCGCGTCTCCCGTCATGTCCGCAGAGAATGGCTCCCACGATCTTTCCATCTGCTACCGCTACCATACTCGTGGTCGGATTTCTTTTTAAAAACCGCTCCACGCCTTCTTTGGAATCATCGATAGAACGGATTCCAAAACCGTGGATGCCCATCCACAACGCATACACCTCATCATAATCTTCCAATGTCATCACACGGATTGTATATTCTTTACTCATTATTCACCTCATTATAGAGCTCATTGTATGAAAGTTCCTCTTACGCGGAAACAATGAGCGTAGGAAATGCATCAAACAGATGCCTTTCATTATGGAAACATCGGAACCATGGAAAGTCCTTCTGCCTCATCAAATCCGAACAGCAGATTCATGTTCTGTACGGCCTGTCCGGCTGCACCCTTGACCAGATTGTCCAGTGCACCCATCATCACAACTCTGCCGGTACGCTCATCAATGACAAAGTTTACGTCCACGTAATTGCTGCCCTCTACCCACTTGGTCTCCGGGCAGACACCTTTCTTTAATACACGCACGAAACGTTCCTTTGCATAATATTTATCGTAAGCAGCCTTCAGTTCCTCATAAGAAGGATAGGTACCATCCGGCTTTTTGATCAGGGTTGCATACTCTGTCGCAAGAATTCCGCGGTTCATCGGAACCAGATGCGGTGTAAAGTTCAGCACAACCGGACAGCCTGCCGCATAGGACAGCTGCTCCTCGATCTCCGGCGTATGGCGATGGCTCGCAACACCGTATGCCTTGATATTTTCATTCACCTCACAGTACAGGTTTGCAACCTTTGCACTGCGCCCTGCCCCGGAGGTACCGCTCTTTGCATCAATAATCAGCGTATCCATATCGATCAGTCCCTCTGCTGCCAGCGGAAAGATCGAAGTAATGGAGCAGGTGGGATAACAGCCCGGGTTGGCAACCAGTCTTGCATGGGCGATCGCCTCACGGTTTCTTTCACACAGACCGTAAACCGCTTCCAGAATAAACTGCGGAGATTTATGTTCGATTCCATACCACTTTTCATAAGTAGCAACGTCCTTGATCCGAAAATCCGCACTCAAATCGATCACCTTTGTATTAGAAAGGATTTCCTCATCCAGAACTCCTGCCAGGAAGCCCTGGGGCGTCGCGGTAAAGATCACATCGACCTCTTTTGCCAGCTGCTTTAGATTATCATCCTTACAAACATCCTCTACAATCTGAAACATATTCTGATAAACAGACGCATATTTCTGATCCACATAGCTTCTGGATCCGTACCATTTGATTTCTGCCTCTTTATGCCCGTATAAAAGACGGACCAGCTCCCCGCCGGCATAGCCGGTCGCTCCGATAATTCCAACCTGAATCATTTTCTTTTCCTCCTTAGCATTGCATAATCATACCGCATCCATGTATAATATTCAAGTATTTTTGGAATATATTCCATTTTTTCTGAATAAAATATTTATAATTTGCATAAATTTACACTTGTATTTCTTCGCATCCGGGTGTATAGTAATTTCAGTCGGTCGGGAACGGATGCTTTCATCCTTATCTTGACACAGCTTGAAAGAAAAATCAAACACAGCATATGGAGGAGTAATTATCATGAAAGAAAAAGTTATTTTAGCGTATTCCGGCGGTCTGGATACCACAGCCATCATTCCGTGGCTGAAAGAGAATTTCGACTACGAAGTTATCTGCGTC